>Ga0123342_1001566_pt1 | contig 38488 bp, 23 predicted proteins | sample Turbeawhitnodule_FD_89960 | JGI IMG/M metagenome (GOLD analysis project Ga0123342, IMG submission 89960) | Root nodule microbial communities of legume samples collected from Mexico - Turtle bean Mexico white nodule | ecosystem: Host-associated > Plants > Roots > Nodule | place: Mexico: Nepantla...
ACACAACCCTATTCCTGTGATTCCAAATTTCACTTACAATACCTACCCAAATAACCCCCCCCCACCAGCACCTGGTAAATGCATGGTTCAAGCCTATAGGTTTGAACATCCTAAAATGCATTTGTACATCACGATGTAGCACCGAAGAGAACCCCTGCCACTCGAGACACATACCCCAAATTCTCCAAGAGATCCTACATTCAAAAAATAAATGTCTTACCGACTCTTCTTCCACACCACACAGGGGGCATTGATCACTCATCAAAGGTATGTCACATCTCGAAAGAGATTGTCTTTAGTGGGAATGGCATTACACAGCACCCTCCAAACCATAAATTGTATCGAAGGTAAAGTCTTTAGAGTCCAAAAATTCGCGAATAAATCCTCACCCACTACAGACTCCTCCCCCATGAGACACTTATATGCTGCCTTCATAGAGAAATCCGTATAATCCACATCCCTTCAGAGTCATTTATCGGGTTTAACTCCACCCTCTCTTGTTAACCTTTTGTTATCCAACAACTGCATCAGAAGATCAACCAGACTGGATTCTCGCAAAATAAGATTCCTTCTCCATCACAGCTTCCACGACCAATTATTATTATTCCATACCCCAACTTGTGAGAGAGTACAAATAGCATCTAAGAAAATCGAAAAAAGCGTAAGGAATTTATAGAGTAGAGGAATGTTGTCCAACCATTTATCCTCTTGGATATTTACAAAAAAAATTACCATATACAAGTATATAATAATATTAAAAGAAAAACATTTTCTATGGAGTTTTCCACCTCAAGAATATTCTCCTCAGTACACGCAAGACGGAGACTCTACTCAACAATATTTTTGGGTACTGCTTCACCTAAATATTATTAATTAAGAACGGTACTGATAAAGTAAAAAAAAGAAACCAAAAAAGATAATTTTGACGGCAACAAAATGTTATATATAGGCGATGTGATGTGTCGATTTCTTAAATTGAAATTAAACCGATAAATACAAGCTTGAATGAAAAATATTGTGGTTTACCTTATCTTTCTATCATAATGCTGTGATGATCATGATCTTGTTTAAACAAATTCTGCTGGTGATTCATGTTTGATCATTCCAAGAAGAAGAATGTAGCAGAACACCCAATAGGAAGGGAAATAGAAAGTGAGAAGAGAAAAACAAAAAGAGCGAATTCTCTCTTTGATTTTTTTTTATATTAAAATTCTTTTAATTCTCGCACAAAATCAAATTTAATTAAGCAAGATCAAATTTAACTGAAATCAAATTAATTAAGCAAGTTGTACTTGCACTAAATATATAAATATATATGAAATAGATTGCTTTTCAAATTCGTCTTCCCTTTCTCTTCTTTGTCTTCTCGGTCACTTTTTTTTTTCCTTTCTTCATTTATATCTCCTTTCTCAGTTTTTTCTGTTTACTGAATTCCTCTCGTTCTTTCGTGTTTGTTTGCTGAATTCCTCTTGATCTCTCTATGTACAGTGTGATACATGTAAGAACACTCTGAATATTAAGTCAATATTTTATTTTTTTCATATTATTCTAAATTCTAAAAAGCTAAACTAAACATCTTATCTATTTATACTACTTGATCATGGATCTATTGGACCTGTCACATCACTTTAATCTTTTTGGGCAAATACTTCCTGCACCATATCAATTTCAATATGCACCCAACTTGTTATTGAAAATGATAAAAATGTCTTTCCAAAACGATAAAAATAACCTTAAAATAAAATGAGGGTGTAAATAAAAATTACTTCCAAAACCTTTTATCCGAAAATATTCTAGATTTGGATATCCAAAACACATTTTTGAATTATGTAAATTTTTATCTAGAATGTATTTTCAATTTTTATTTATTTTTTAATTATATTTACTATTTCAAATTTTTAAATCGGAAATAAGAGTAATTTTGGAAATTTAGAAAAATGATAGGATACATATTAAAATTAATATGATTAAGAAAAAAATTGTCATCTTTTTTGTTTACTTCACACTAATCAACTTTTATACTTAATTAATTTTATTTACATATTTATACATGTCTACATTTAATCTTGACCGGCCTTTCTGGCTACTGATCAGTTCACAAGTATTATATATATATAATCTCCAAACATTCGGTAACATGTAATCTCAATTGTTGACCAGAAAATTAATAGTAATACATGAACATGTATAATGCATTCGTTGAAATATCTTCTCTTCTAGTTTACTAATTAACAATGAGATGACTTATTTATCCTATAGTAAGGGTGTGCATGCCAAAATCCAATCTAAATCCAAATCCAAATAAGTGGATTGGATTTAAAATCCATATCCACTTTAACTAGATCAAATATATTTGAATTTTTTTAAAATCCACTGAATCCAAATTAAATCCAATTTGTTAATTATATTAAATCCACTTTGTCAATTACATTAAATCCATTTTGATATGGACAAAGATTAACTTGGCTCGAACTGGGCCTAAGCCGACTCAACCTGAACACAGACCAACTCGGCTCTACATCGGCCCCAACCCAGATGTCTCGACATCGGTCCGGGTCCAGACGACTCGACATCGGCCCGGGCCCGAACGACTATACATCGGTTCGGCCCGAACGACTCGACATCAGCCTAGGCTCGAACAACTCGACATCAGCCTCGGCCGAACGTCTCGACATCAGCCCGGGCTCGTCGACATCGGCTCGACATCAGCTTAAGCCCGCTCGGCTCGACATCGGCCCGGGCCCGATCGGCTCAAAATCAGCCCGAGCCTGGTCGGCTCGACAGTGGCCATGCCCGCTCGCCTCGACATCGGCCCGGGCCCGCTCGCCTCGACATCGGCCCGGGCCCACACAACTCGACATTGGCCCAGGCACGCTCGGCTCGACAACGACCCGGGCCCCCTCGACTCGACATTGGCCCGGGCCCACTCGACTCGACATTGGCTCGAGTCTGGTCAGCTCGACAACGACCCAGGCCCGATCGACTCGACAAAGGCCCGGGCCCGGTCGGCTCGACATCGGCCTGGGGCCGCCCGACTCGACAATGGCCCGGGGCCGCTCGACTCGACATCGGCCTGGGCCCGCTTGGCTCGACATCTGTCTGGGCACAGTTTGCTTGACATTGGCCCGGGCCCGCTCAACTCGACATCGGCCCAGGCCCGCTCAACTCGAAATCGGCCTAGGCCCGCTCGACTCGACAATGGCATGGGCTCACTCGACTCGACATCTGACTGAGCCCAGTTTGCTTGACATCGGTCAGGGCCCGGTCGCCTCGAAATCGGCCTCGGCCCGGTCGCCTCGAAATCGGTCCAGTCTCGCTCGCCTCGAAATCGGCCTGGGCCCGCTTGAGTCGACATCGGCCCGTGCCCGCTCGACTTGACATCGACCCTGGCCCAGTTGACTCGACATCGGCCCGGGTCCGGTCAGCTTGAAATCGGCCCGGGCCCGCTCAACTCGGCATCGGCCCGGGCCCGCTCAACTCGGCATCGGCCCGGGCCCGCTCAACTCGACATCTACCTGGGCCCAGTTTGCTTGACATCGGCCCGGGCCCGGTCGACTCAACATCGGCCCGGGTCCGGTCGACTCAACATCGGCCCGGGCCCGGTCGGCTCGACATCGACCAGACCCGCTCACTTCGACATCGATTTGGATTTGCTCGGCTCGACATCGGCCTAGGCCTGAATAACTCAAAATCAGCCCGAGCCCGCACGACTAGACATCGGCCCGGGCTCGCACGACTCAACATTGGCCCAAGCTCGAATGACTAGATATCGGCCCTGGCCCCCTCGGCTCGACATCGGCTTGGACCCGCTTGGCTCGACATCAGTCCGGGCCCGCTTGGCTTGACATCGGTCCGGGCCCATTCAGCTCGACGTGGACTTGGGTCAACTTTGCTCAACCTGGATCGGGCCAAGTCAAAATCCAACCCAAAATACAAATTGGATAATCCAAAAATGTATCCAATCCATATCTAATCCTTATCCAATTAAATGGATTTGATTTAAAATCCAAAAATATAGATTTGGATTTGAAATAAATCCATTTAAATGAATTAAAACTAATATGGATTTAGATAATTATAGATTGGATTTTATAATTTGGATTTTTTACCCACCCTTGTCATATAGCATACTCTACGAGAATCAAATAATTTTAGTTTTTCACGTGTTTCAAACACACACAAAAAAAACTTGAAGTTAGTCGAATTCAAAACATAATTATTTACTAGAAGAAAGCTTGTGGATCATCACCAATTTGATTCGAAAGGAAAAGAGATTCCAGTTAAGAAAATTACTCTTTCACTGTCCTTCGATATTTGTTCAACAGCTATGGTAACTTGTGCTTTTGAAAGGGAGTTACAGGGATAAGGATCTTAAGCCCAAACTGTGACACAACGTAGGTTCAATATCCATTATTGAAAAGGATGGTGCTATAATATCATTTTCCAATAAATCTTATTGCGTTTGATCTGCAATATTATGCCAAAAAAAGAAATCGAAAGTAATTTTTTGTTTGTTTTTCCAATAGTTGAAATTGGTAAGTCCGTTAGCATGACACATAAATACAAGAATGAAATATATATAAATATCCAAAAAAGTCTGGTTCATTGCCAGCCTTTCTTTACTGAATATTATATGAAAAATGATACATATGCATGCTTACGTTTAAGCGAATATAATGAACCAAGCGATGAAGAAAACGAGAAGCCACTTTCAGCTTTTCGATGGAAACAACCTGAAATGGATTCTTCAACGAAGACAGCATGGTGAATAGCTTTGGAAGCACCATCTTTCACCGGCAGCACAAAGCACTATTCCCTCTCTTTTAATACATCCTTAACCATCCACCCTTTCAGTTTCAGAGCCCTTCTGAATAGCCTCCACTATGACTCAAGCCAATGGCCACCATCGTGTTGAGACGGTGATTGACATAAGGAAACCACCCGTGAGCTTCACTGGGGGTCTTGTGTTTGAGTGCCTCACTTACACTGTGACAAAAAAGACGAAGGTGGAGGGGAAGTGGTCGAGTAAAGAAGTGGACTTGCTGCATGATATCAGCAGCTATGCACCAAAGGGTTGCATCACTGCAGTGATGGGTCCTAGTGGTGCAGGAAAGTCCACTCTCTTGGATGGGCTTGCTGGGAGGATTGCTAGTGGAAGCCTTAAAGGGAAGGTCTCATTGGATGGTGCAACCATGAGTGCAAGTTTGATCAAAAGAACTTCTGCATATATCATGCAGGAAGATAGGCTTTTCCCTATGTTAACTGTGTATGAGACTTTCATGTTTGCTGCTGATTTTCGCCTTGGACCACTCTCACTTGCTGATAAGAAACAGAGGGTGGAGAAGCTCATTGACCAGCTTGGCTTAACGGTATTCAAATCTGCTACTAATTAATTCACTTCTTTTATATCTTTTTAAGATATAATTTCTTGCTTATATATGTGTTCATGAACACAATTCAAGCTTAACTCATGTAGATAAAGAAATAACAATGATTTAGGGTTTGACTTCAAAGACACGCAATTTAACGAATAAAGTATATAGGATCGGGATACTTTCACAACACACACAAAAATAAGACTTTTTAATGAAGTTTGAATCTGTGTGAAAAGATGATTTTTTTAAAAAAATTTATAAGGGAGTTACTTTGATTATGTAGTTGTTAAATTAATATTTTTTTAAAATAAAAATATTTATTTTAATTTAAAATATTAATATGTATTATTATATTTTTAAAGTTGTTCATTAAAAATGTATTTTTTTTTAGAGTTATCAAATTATTCTTTCTAAAGATGAATATTCACATCTTTATACATTCTCTGCAATGCATTATGGGTGATCATAATTTTTCCAGAGGTTGGATTTTCAATATATATTTTATATTTAGTTAAGGTTGGATTTTTAATATATATTTCATATTCAGGATTGACAAATCAATTTACAATATAGAACTAACACCAATCCTCATGTTACTAATTCCTCCTCTTACTTGATTTTGTGAGATTAAATTAATATAAATTACATTTTAGAAATTTGTATATATTTATAGGTTAATCCAATTTGACTAAAAATCAACCTTTATTTGAAAAATGAAAGTAGCAAGAAACTAATAACTAAAAAGAGGGTAATACTTTACATCTACTAAGTAACCCATAAAGTGGATATATTTTTTTGGGTGTGTGTGAAAGTATACTTTTTCAAGTTTAAAAAAAAAGTATTTTTACATTCTACACTAACAATTAGATCACTCATTTTTAGGATAATATAATCATTAAAAAATGAACTTTTATATTTATAAAGGAAAAAAAAAAGATAAAAGGTAAAATAGGAGGTGTAAGGTGGGTATAAAAATATAAGGAGTATAAAAATATCTTATAGAAATAGAAAAAAAAAAATATTACAAGTGAAATGTACAGTTTATAATTGTGATAAAAAACAATACAATTTTCAAAAGGTGTTAATAGGTTAAATATCCTGCACCAGATCACAAATGAAACTGAAAAGAGAATTATTTTTCGCTCGAAATAATTTTAAAATTATTTATGAAATTACATTTTGTAAACTGATTTTTTACCAATGGTCAAAATAACATTTTTTTTTTTCAAAATTATTCCTTCTCTTCTCTGCGCATAGGTTCACATTTTCAAACAGAAAAAAAAAATATTTCTTTACTAATGAAGTTATCAATATATCAACACTCAAAACTATATTCAACTAATAAAAAATATCAAAGTATCATTGTCCAATTTTGATGGAACTCATCAAAGTATCTTATCTCTTTTCTTAATGAGTTATCTTTCTTTTTTTCTTTGTTTGTGTGTTTACGTTTGTTGTGGTGGTGCAGTCATCTCGGAACACTTACATAGGAGATGAAGGGACAAGAGGAGTGTCCGGCGGAGAGCGGCGGCGCGTGTCAATCGGCGTGGACATCATCCACGGCCCATCACTTCTCTTCCTGGACGAGCCAACCTCAGGGCTAGACTCCACCAACGCCCACAGCGTGATCGAGAAAGTGCACGACATCGCCCGCAGCGGCAGCACCGTCATCCTCACCATCCACCAGCCCTCCTCCAGAATCCAACTCCTCCTCGACCACCTCATCATCCTCGCACGGGGCCAGCTCATGTTCCAAGGGTCGCCGCAAGACGTGGCCCTCCACTTGTCACGCATGCCACGCAAAGTCCCCAAGGGAGAGAACCCCATTGAAAGTCTCATTGACGTGATCCAAGAGTACGATCAGAATGAGGTTGGCGTTGAAGTACTTGCAGAGTTTGCACGCACTGGGGTCAAACCACCTCCTTTGTCTAACCACCAACACTCGCTCTCCACTGTTGCACCCTCTCATGCCCCTTCCTCGCACCTTAGCCACAGGTTTGACGACAAGTCTCTGGACTTTTCTCACTCCTCGCAGGTAAGTAGAAGGGCCGTGGACGAATTCGATCACAGTCTCAGAAGTCCTTATAACAACACTTCCATGTCTTGGAGCACTGGGAACAGTGCAGCCTTTCTCAAATTCACACCTGCACGGCTTAAGAATGATCACAAGCTCAACAATACCACAAGGTTTGCAATATTTCACTATTTTCCCAAATCATACAATTCAGAAAAGTTTAAATATAAATCAAACTAATTCAAGGGATAATTCATATAATTTAATTTGACTATATTTACAAATAGCACACAATATATAGTTATCATAATTTCCAATTGGATCAGGCATAACACTTTTGAGTTACAGTGTATACAAATAACTAAGTATTGTTGTTGTGATGCTTATAATGAATTGTGTGATGAGCAGAAACAATGCTTCAGCTGGCTACTACACATACTCGAGTGAAATCCTTCAAGCGACTCCAACACCCCACAGCAGTGACTACACAGTGAATGAGAATGACTACCTCACTCCATCAAATGGCACAGAAGAACACCTTGGCGCAAAGTTTGCAAATTCTTACCTAACAGAGATATGGATTCTCATTCGCCGCAACTTCATAAACATAAGGCGCACCCCTGAGCTTTTTCTCTCAAGACTGATGGTTCTTACCTTCATGGGGTTCATGATGGCCACCATGTTCCACAACCCTAAACAAGATTTGCAAGGAATCACCAACCGCCTCAGCTTCTTCATCTTCACAGTGTGCCTCTTCTTCTTCTCTTCCAATGATGCCGTCCCAGCCTTCATCCAAGAGAGGTTCATCTTCATAAGGGAAACTTCTCATAATGCCTATAGAGCTTCCACTTACACCATTGCAGGCATAATCACTCACATGCCATTTATTCTTCTCCAAGCAGCTTCCTATGCAGTCATTGTTTGGTTTGCCCTGAAACTTCAAGGCCCTTTTCTTTACTTCTTGCTTGTTCTCTTCGTTTCTCTTCTGTCAACCAATTCATTCGTGGTGTTTGTGAGCTCAGTGGTGCCAAACTACATCTTGGGTTATGCTATGGTTATTGCCTTCACTGCCTTGTTCTTCTTGTTCTGCGGATACTTCTTGAACAGCCATGACATTCCCCGTTACTGGCGTTGGATGAACATAATTTCAACGATGACATACCCTTATGAGGGGCTCTTGATGAACCAGTACCAGTGCAATGATACGTTTGGATATATTGATCAAGTACCCATTATCGGTTTTCAGATCTTGGATAGTCTACATATCAAGACTGATGGACGTAGGAAGAGGACAGTTGTGCTTATAATGTTTGGTTGGGCTGTGCTATACAGGATTTTATTTTACCTAGTCCTTCGTTTTGCATCAAAAAACCAGAGGTCGTAGAGAACTGTATCTTAGGGAAAGTGTGCGAGTTAGTGAATCATTTGATTTGTTTTGCACTGCAGACATGGAGGAACTGTTAAATATGTTGCTTCAAAGTATTTTGTTTTGCATCAAGCTTTGTAAATTATGTAGCTTGATGGGCTTTTTGTATACCGTACAATAAAGCAATTCAAGGAACTAGATTAACAAATCTCATAGCGTTATTTAATTTTGTTTGCATAATAAAGACCTAAACTTGCCAATGATCTGGCTTTTTCAGTGTTTTCTCTAAGTCATTGTGCTATAATGTGTTTATGAGTTTATGGCAATCTGATGAACTCCTATTTAATGCTGATCATCTTTCTTAGGTTGGATTTTAAAAAAAGTATTTTAAAATATAATTTTAAGTTTAGATCTTATCATGCAGTTTACAAAATTTTCCCCTAAAATATGACACAAGAATACTCAAAAACTAAATTACACCCAGTAAAGGAGAACAATATGGAATAGAAAAAGGGACAAAAAAAAACTTATAAGTGTATAATGTTTAAAATATATATATGCTTTGTAATCCATATATGGATATAAAGTGGAAAACATGAACTTCCACCATGGGGGTGAAGAGGGGGTGGAGTGAAGAAAAATAGAAAACGAAAAGATATAGTGTAATTGGTAGAGGAGGAATCGTGGAGAAATAGAAAAGAAAGAGAAGCAATAAATGGAAAATTGGAATTGCTTGGTTGATTGAAATGTGTTTTTTATTTTATTTTGCTGTTTAAACCTGTGAGTAATATAAGAAATGCTAGGTTTTTATTTCATATCTTTTTTTCTAATTTTCTCAAACCCAAATATATTCATAGATTTTAATCTATTTGATATTTATGTTGTATTTCTTTTTAAATTTCCTATATTCAATAATTTTACTTTTTTTATTCTTAACCATTTAAAAAAAGGATATAATAGATAATGTGGTACAAAATAATAAAATTAGAAAAGGGATTATAATTACTCTAGTTCATTTCCATTTGAAAGAAGAATTTTACATGAAATGAATGAAAAGAAACATTACTTCAATTTCAAAATTTTGGGATTTCCCCTTGACGTAATATAAAAACGATTAATGTTGAGTAGATAATTCCAATTAGATTGACTTATTAAAGATGAATGGAATGTTTTGTTTTTATTTTATAACTATTATTTTGGTTGATGATTGATTATGAAAGGTCTTCTACCAGTTGTTGTGGCAAGTGTTGGATGATTTTTTATTTTATTTTCCAAAGATAATATGTAGAGTTGAAGCTTGGCCTTATAATAGAGGTTTTGGGCATATGCATGTATTATTAGCAGACAAAGCTTAATACAGAAATATGCGTAAATCCATTGGAAGTATCAATTCACTTTGTCGGGTATAGGCAAGCCAACTCGAATGGAATAATCATATTTAAAATCTTAGGCCAAAATGTATAATATATAATATATAATGGGGAAAACCTTTAATCATACCCAAAAGGCTAATTTAACCTGAGTTTTTCCCAGATGATTTATTAATGTATGCCACCATTGATTAGGATTTCAAACTTGAAGTGAAGAATTAGGAAATTGAATTGCATTGACTTAATGTTCATGTAAAATAAGGGAAAAAGTAATTGATTTTGTCTTGGTAAGGATAATTTTGATAGCTGATGTAGCAAGATGATGATGACTGCATCAAATTCTTTTAACTTAAACATTAATCTTCAATTTGAATCCTTTTACCAGCTTTGAAATTACCGGCAATATATAAATATTCTATGCAACTTGTTACTCGGACTAATACTATAAAGAACAATATTCTTTTTTACACAAAATACAAGTTTATGGTTAATGAGATGTGCTTGAACGTGTTATGGGATTGAGATTGACCAAACAAAAAGTTATATGTTAATCATATCAACATCTATCCTTTCTGTATATGACTAAGAAGCTATATATGAGATTAGGTAAGCAATTATATTGACAATAAATTCTGCTAAATTTTGATAAATGGATAGTAATTTAATTTGTGAAGAAATTTTTAGTCTGATCACGCTTAAAAGTTAGGCTAGTACTACAAGGATGTGAAGGGGTTACCTGCTCTTTTGGGGTTTTCTTGAGCCACTTCCTCTTCATACTTGGTTTCAAATGTTTATCTGTAAGTAAAATATTATAGAAAACATGAAAGGGAATAATTGGTGTGTTGATAGTGCTAGGCATGAGAATGAACAGTCTCGTCTTTGAAACTAATCACAATTCCTATATTTAGTAATTTTTTATTTGAATTCCTTTCCCCCGTAACTTCATTACCTACCTAAAGCGAAATCAGATACACGAGACTCTAACAATAATGTCCATAACCATTTGTATAAAAATGCATAGGTCAACATTAGTGAAAAGCTAAGTATACAAATTTATAATAAATATATTCAACGATACGTCACTTACAGTTGCTACGTATACCAGAAAAGTTCAAATTTGTTCCATGAAGATACCACTCTTATTTTGATCATTTAACATCCATGGTTTCAAATGAGAGGAATGAAGGCAGAAGAAGACGAAGGAGTGGTCTGTCCAATTATTTTACACCATATCAATATTAAATACACATAATCAAGCAACCACCACCACCACTCCATGAAAAATAATGTTTAACGTCAATAACATATAAAACTATAAAAGAAATATTTAACTTTGGATTTATACTAATTCAATCTCCTTACTCGTCTTCCATCTCTTTCCTAGCTACTACCTCCTGCCGTTTCCAGGCTTGAAGTCAAACCCCTATATCTCAAGAATATTTGTTCTTCTAATCCTCCATCCAATTCAGTACTTGTGCAAAATGGCGTCAAAATCTTTCACAAGAGACAAGTTCTCAGAATTATGGGATTAAGCAAGCTTTATTTCATTTCTCCCCTAATCTGAGATATAGGAAAACTCAAGAGTGTTGATGATCAAGGCAGAGAAAGAAATGGAATTCAGAAGAAGATTTATGGTACTAGGTGATGAAGTGTTAGTTGGCATGATTCAAGTTTGCAAACCAATGGGGTAACCTCTATTTCAGATTATGATGGAATTACCAGAAATTTGGGTATTGAGACTGGTTGTGGCAAGTGCTGTTTGTCTGCATATATTTATCAGATCAGTTTCTGGCTTTGCAACTGAAGGTTAGTAACTTAAGGTTATAATTCTCTTAGATCATGATGTCTATTACCTGGTATATTTTCCAATAATTGTAGCAAAAAAATTAATATAAAGTAAAGGTCAAGTGATAATCACAGTTAAAATGAGAAAAAACAAACAAAAATTTGTGAGGATGAAGAAATAGAACTGGTAGTTTTATACTTTCAGTTTCCAAACAGAGAGAATCTTAAAACCATTTTACACTTTCTTTTATTTATGTTGCTCAAATTTATTTAGGGGAAAATCCCTTTTAGTACAAAATAAATATAATCCGTGACATTTTTTGTAGGGTTTGAAAACATAGCATGTTGTGCTGATTCAAATTACACAGATCCACAGACCACCTTAAACTACACAACAGATTACTCATGGTTCCCTGACAGAGGAAGCTGCAGAAGACCTAAAACTGGGTTGAATGAAAAAGTTCGACTGTTTTCTATAGATGAAGGAAAAAGATGTTACAATTTGCCAACAATTAAGAATAAAGTATATCTGATAAGGGGCACATTTCCATTTGACAGTGTAAATTCTTCCTTTAATGTTTCAATTGGGGTAACACAATTAGGTGCAGTGAGACCATCCACGCCCCAGGACTTTGAGATTGAGGGAGTTTTTAGGGCTACCAAAGACAACATAGACTTCTGCTTAGTGAAGGGGGAGGTGGATCCCTTTATTTCTCAGCTGGAATTAAGGCCATTGCCTGAAGATTACCTCTCAGAGGATTTGCCTGCCAGTGTTTTAAAATTGATAAGCAGAAATAGTCTTTGGGGCACAAAAGATGAAATCAGGTACGTCATATACTTTAGTTTGAGGTAAATTTCACCAACATTTATCAAAAAAGTGTATCTCCTAGAAATCTACAAGGCTTAGGAGTCATCATCACTTAATGGTTTTTATGGAAGCATTATATTCACAATATTTAGAATGGATGTTAAATATTCAATCAACATATTTAGGGGATAAATAATAGCAATTTGCATTGTTCTTGGTCATGCTTTAGACAATCAAGTAGAGCACCATGTGCAAGAAACATACCTACAAATGCATGAGATAACCTATCTTCACCTAATAGACAGAAGTGTAACACACATTTATGTACAGCTTTTTCTCTTTATGATCCAATGATGTACAGGTTTTTCTCTTAATGATGCAATAAGATGCATCGTAATAAAAATAACAACAAAACGAGAAGCCAAAAATCTATCACTCAATCCATTATAATGTGACTCACAAGAATTACTGTCATCACATATACACCGTAAGTGGTGCAAATTGCAAAAAGGGTGTCAATGGGATTTATCCTTAATTTTCTATTGAAGTGATTTGTGTTTAGTGTTTGGTCTATAACTTTGTTTTGCTTCTTGGAACCATGGACTACGAACATGAACAGAAGGTCTTATAATATGGCTACTTTACCAAATTATAGGTTCCCAAATGACCCAAGTGATAGAATGTGGAAAGCAACTTCAAGTCCACCATCTGCTCTCCTATTGTCTTACAATGTTAGCAATTTTGACCTCAAGTCCAACATGACACCACCTCTACAAGTTCTACAAACTGCTCTTACCCACCCTGAGAGATTGGAGATCCAGAGTAGCCTTGACACTGAGGATTATGAATATAGTGTCTTTCTCTACTTCCTTGAATTAAATAGCACTGTCAAAGAAGGAAAAAGGGTGTTTGACATCTATGTTAATGGTGAGATTCAACGGGAGAAATTTGACATATTGGCTAGAGGGTCCAACTATACATACACTGTCTTGAACGTTTCAGCAAATGGTTCACTTAATTTAACCTTGGTCAAGGCATCTGGTGCTGAGTTTGGACCCCTTTTGAATGCTTATGAGATCTTGCAAATGCGATCATGGATTGAAGAGACCAACCAAAAAGATGGTAAACGTGTTTGTGTTGTTTTCCTCCTTTTTTGTGTGGGGTTATTGCCTTTGGGACCTATTTGGATAAACTTCTCTCTAAGAATTTATAGAAGAAAAAGCTAAGAAAAAATTATATCAGCTTCTTCAAAAGTAAAATTATTTTACACAATCTAATTTGTAGAAACTTTCTCATATAACTCTCTAGAGTTTTATTTTTTAATCTGTGGTGAGCTACTTTTGAGTAGTTCATATATTTTTTTCTTATTTTTCTCTTTTAGGAATCCTTACAGAGAAGTTTGTCCAAATACACCCTTAGTTCTTTGCATTCCATTTGCTTATTCATTTCTACACTTAAGATGGTATATGGGTGTATTTTAATTTGTAACCAATCTTCAATCTCTTTCTCTTATTTTTACTTCAGTGGAAGTGATTCAGAAGATTAGAGAAGAACTGTTGTTGCAAAACCAAAACAAAAAAGTGCTAGAGAGTTGGACTGGAGACCCTTGTATTTTCCCCTGGCACGGAATAGAGTGTGATGGTTCAAATGGCTCGTCTGTTATCACCAAGCTGTAAGTCCTTCAGTTCTAGTTAAAACACTGCCTCATGTATATCAACTCATTATGGATTTAATAACCCAACACAGGATGATCACAGTGGAAATGAAATGTAACCCTGGTGAATTTAATCCATAGTGTCAGTGATTTGAATTATTACGTGATTTAAAAACTCGCTCAGCTGAGAGTTTTTGAAGAAAATAAGAAAGATGGATTTTTACTCCATGTAATACTTTACCAAACATGCACTCAATCTCACAACTATGTCTATAGGAATACCTAGACAAAGACCAATATAGATAGCGGCTTTAATGCATTGATACATGCAATTGTCAACCAATCCATATCTCTAGCTAAGTAGGTTCTTGTTTAGATAAATGAAGTGTTTTCTTTATGTGTTTATTCCCCTTTTCGTAAACTTTTATTGTTATCTACATTTTTTTTTTCCTTATTACCAGGGATCTTTCCTCAAGTAATTTCAAAGGACCAATTCCTTCTACTGTTACTGAGATGACCAACTTAAAAATACTGTATTGCCTTCAAAACTCTAATTCAATTGTTTCTACTTCTATTTTTGGAGGATAATCTGGGACTGTGATATGCATTGATGTAATTATTTGGTCATGTGCAGGAACCTGAGCCACAACAATTTCAATGGTTATATTCCCTCGTTTCCACCGTCCTCCTTGTTGACATCAATGTAATGATCCCTTCTAAAATGTTTAGCTATGACTGGATGTCACAAGCTGAATTATAGTACTTCTATTATACTTGTTGATGTTATCATGAAAATAAGCAGAACCATAACACTTAATTACTGAACAAATTGCTAGAAGGTTCACTTTTACTCGGCTCAACATGCATTTACCTGAAATTTGATTTAAATGGATGGCGAAAATTGCATGATCTAATAAACAAGTTTTGTTTGTAGCCCTTATTCTCCTTCTTGAAGGAGCGAGGAAGCATAACCGTGTAGTAATACATGGATTCTGTATCATATACACATATGAACAATACATGTTGGGAATCCCTTCTTAATTAATGGGAGACCATGACCAATGAATCTTGTTAAATGATCCATTGATTATATTCAATGATGGTTATTTCAAACTCTTGAAGACTATGAAGTTCAACCTAGAAAGTTGAAGATAATTTTTTGAAGGTATCTTGAAAATGTGACAAACATTAGTTATTCGTTATCATTTTATGAAGAAGTCTTTCTCTTCTTCTCGATATAAACGGAACTTGTGAGGAAGAAAAAGAAAGCAAGTGAGAAGAGTAACATAGAGAATAAATGAGAGAATTGATATCCACCATAGTGTGAGACTAAAAATCCTAGTGAGAGGCTAGAGAGACATTGTATTTCATCCTAGTTCGGTGAGATTAAGTGTTATCCTCATAGAGTGAAAGAAACAAATATTGTAATTCTACTTTTATAGTGAAAACATTTTCTGAACTAGGTCCCATAGGTTTTTACTCCTTAATCAAGTTAAGGAGGTTTTCCCACGTTAAAATTCTTGGTGTCATTGTTCTATTTTGCTCTATTTTCTTTTGTTTGCTTATTTCTTCTAAAGGTGCCCATTTTGTATCTACACAAAGATGGGAGAATCAGTTATGATTTTCCCAACAATACATAACTGCATTAGGGTTACACTCAATTGAAATAAATCCTTCTGATTTGATATCTCAGTACATGCTCTAACATCCTATGCAAAACTCTATGGAATTAGGTTAGTAACAGAAGAGGTAGAAAATATCAAATTAAGCAGTATCTATAATATTCATGTGCATCCTAACCTTTATTTCTCTGTGACACTTTAGTAGGTGCAGATATGCCTCTATATGCGATGTCTGCATGGATAATATTTGGAAAGATATGCTTTGACATTATTATGTTACATATACTGATCTTATTTCTTCCTTCCTGCACTTAGATTCAAATCATAGAGAATTTTCCTACTAGTGTCATCAAGAAAATTACCTACCACTGAAACTTGTTCCTGTGTTGATTGATTTATATTTCCGTGCAGAGATCTAAGCTACAATGATCTTATGGGGTCACTTCCAGAATCAATTGCCTCACTGCCATATTTAAAATCTTTGTAAGTATTTGAGTTGACATTCTATTTCATCTATACCAAGAAGTCACTTTTAATTATTTAGTTTTTTAATATACTTTCTACAAATTTTGCTTGTACTCTATTCATTCTTAGGTATTTTGGCTGCAACAAACGCATGAGCGAATACACTCCAGCTAATTTGAATGGTTCACTGATCAATACAGAGTATGATGCACTCTCTGAAACGGGAAAACAGACGCTTTAATTAAAGCATAATTTGACTATTTTAGCATTAATATTTCAGTTACGGAAGATGCAAAGCAAAAGAACCTAGATTTGGACAAGTATTTGTCATTGGTGCTATTACATGTGGATCACTTTTGATCACAGTGGCAGTTGGAATCATTTTTGTTTGCCGCTATAGACAAAAGTTGATTCCATGGGAAGGATTTGGTGGAAAGAACTACTTAATGGAAACAAGTACGCATTTTGTCTTTTCTAATCCTTTTTTCATCCTATGTCTCTCTGCATTCTAAAACAGTACATTTACTTTTAAGATTAGAAAACACAAATATATACTCACTTCCCTTTTTAAATGCAATCCCGGATCATAAGATCAATGGTCTTGAAAGATTATTACCTTTATTATGTACATGGTTTTACATACAAAAAAGAATTAGTTTCAATTTCTATTGGCTTCAAAAAGAACAAGCAAGATAAATATGAATTGAGATTTTGGTGTTCTGAAGAAAGGTTTAAAGAGACATACATCTTTAATTGCATTACCCTTCACATTTTATAGATTTCAACAGCCCTTGTCTTCAATATTAATTCCACTTTTCTTCTATTGTTTAGCTTGTCACCCGTGCATGTAACTAAAGCAAATTTAGGGTTAAGCTACCATTTCAGTCAGGAACTCGCACATAATGTTGTGTATTGTGATGAAAGTAACGAAGGGGAAAATCTATTAGAAAATTAACATATGCAAATTTCTATATAAATGACTGTTAAAAGTTTGCATTCCATACCTGTGCACTTAGCACGAGAACTTCATTGATCACACCGCTATCAATGTGTTTTTTCTTCTGCGTGAGAGGGACACTGATTTTAGCATGTAGGTTTTGTTCAATTTACACTTGAGTATATGACATAATTTTCTACAAAAACATGCAGATGTAATATTCTCTTTGCCAAGCAAAGATGATTTCTTAATAAAGTCTGTATCAATTCAAACATTCACTTTGGAAGATATAGAGGTGGCCACAGAAAGGTACAAAACATTGATAGGGGAAGGAGGATTTGGTTCTGTTTACCGGGGCACTCTAAATGACGGTCAAGAAGTGGCAGTGAAAGTCCGTTCAGCCACATCAACGCAGGGAACTCGAGAATTTGATAATGAGGTACAATAGGCATTATTTAGTTTATTAGATTATCAAAGTTCCCAGGAAATTTTCCTAATTAACATTTTTTTGCTGCAAGAGTAATTCAAAAGTGAAGTCACTACATCCCTGGCTCTTACATTCCCCAACTCCTCTTTTTTGAAGTTTTAACAATTGCCTACTTTTCCACCATCTCATCTGTGATGTATCTTGCAGCTAAACCTACTTTCTGCAATACAGCATGAAAACCTAGTGCCTCTTCTTGGTTACTGTAATGAAAATGATCAACAAATTCTCGTGTATCCTTTCATGTCCAATGGTTCTTTGCAAGATAGACTCTATGGTAAACATTCAAAATCCTTTCAGATTATTTGTTTTGATACCCACTAATTCTAAATTTCAACTTTATAACAGGGGAACCTGCAAAGAGAAAAATATTAGACTGGCCAACTAGACTCTCTATTGCTCTTGGTGCAGCTCGAGGCAAGTAATATGATGTTTTACTTTTACTAAGCTGCAGCAAATATACCTAATCAACACAACAGCTTGAATCATATCAGGAAGGAAAATAAACTAAAAAGAGGCATATTGATTCTATTGAATAAAAAACTCCAGGAAATGATAAGCTTTACTGATTGACAACGATGGGGGAAATCATATTGATTTCTACCACTTTTTAGCTTAGAATGATTAAGATGAAGGTATTTGAGGGGGAATTCCAGAAGAATCCGACAAATAGCATGCATTTCATGATAGTATTTTCATACCCAATGGCAACAATCTACAAGTATTACCTCAACTCTCTTCAAACAATATATTAATTTTAGTTTTAATAATTTTTTGGTGTTATTGGACTGTTGAGTGTTGACTTTAATCTTTTAAAACATTAAATCCAGCAAATAATGATTTAAATCAGAAGAGTAACAAGCTCATGAATTCTTAATGTTAACATTTTAAGAAAAAAAGATAATACTAGTCAAAATGGGTCACTCTGAAGCCTTTTGGCCTATTTTGGTTGACTAAAAATGAGGCCTATTTTCTAACTCCTTAGGTAGTTAAATGAATGTCTTTCATTGGATAAAGTGAGAGAATTATTACTTTAACATATTAAATTAATTTATTATAATTAATAAATAAAATTTAACCTATAAGTATGGATAATTTAAGTTACAATATTATTATATTATTGTATTTTTTATCTTTCAAATAAAACAATAAAATAATTTATTTTTTTAAACTATTTCTTTTATTTTAATTTTTAATTATAAAAAAGAACCGGCAAACCACCTGGGCTTGCCTCTAGCCTACCAAGTTAGCGGGTCAGAGAATACTTACTGTCAATCTATACCATCAAACTAGTGGCAGGTTGGTTGGAGGCCAGCTTTGTCATGCATAGTAGCAAAGGAAGCTTTAAAATTTGGGGAAAATTGAGGCTACTATTCCTCAAATATCATAAGCTTTCAGCAGATTCCTAGTCTAGCTTAAAAATAAGTTATTCTAGCCTCTGTTCTGTTGTTTTAGAATTGTAGATAAAGAAAATATGGTGAGATTTACTGGGAGGAACAGGAACCACATCACTGATAGTGTTTCTTCATAGTTGCAATGCATTAGAAGAGAGAGAGAGAGAGAGAGAGAGAGAGAGAGAGAGAGGGAGAGACAATACTCACCAAGTAATATCTGACAATGCTTTAATTGGTTCATCATGGATCTAAAGAGAAACATGGCATGATGCATCCTTAGACTTATCTGTCTTCATTACAATTTTAATCAATATCATGTTGAATGTTAACAAATTTTCTAATTAAGCAGGTTTGGCATATCTCCATACATTTCCAGGACGTTCAGTAATACATAGGGACGTAAAATCAAGCAATATACTTCTAGATCATAGCATGTGCGCTAAGGTTGCAGATTTTGGTTTCTCAAAATATGCTCCTCAAGAAGGTGACAGTAACGTTTCTCTTGAAGTCAGAGGAACTGCAGGGTACCTGGATCCTGAGTAAGTGGACATTTTTTATCATGTCTTAACCACAACTTCTGATACTGCTTTCCTCCATCACTTTGAGCAAAAGATTTATTACACTACCCACATAAAGGATTCTAGGAATCATCTCAAAAGAAAGGCCCTTAAACACAAATAATATTTGAAAAAGAAAGGCCCAAACTCTCCTATCATTTACCGCATTGAGTTCTGTGTCATGGAAGCACTGTCAACTACAGACAGATTGAAGAAATGTTTCTGATGAGAATTTCCTATATGAAGAGTATATTTATTCATAAACGTATAGAAACTAGTTGTTCTATATACAAGTAACTACAAATTTCAATAGATGATAATCTGTGAGATTTCAAACGAGAAGAAAAAGAATCTGTCACTTCAACTCTATTTTACCTTTGTTACAAAATACAACTATAATCTAAACAACTTTTACAATACCAGAAACTTATCCCCATGCATTGCAGATACTACAAAACCCAACAATTATCGGAGAAGAGTGATGTCTTCAGCTATGGCGTGGTTTTACTTGAAATTGTGACTGGTAGGGAACCTCTTGACATAAAGAGACCACGGAATGAGTGGAGCTTGGTTGAATGGGTATGGTCCATGTACTAAATGTTTTGTTTTATTGGATTGTACTAAATTACATTTTGTTGACGTCACTAAGAAATAACTTTGCATGCATTGCAGGCTAAGCCATATATAAGAGCATCAAAGATGGAAGAAATTGTGGATCCTGGCATCAAGGGGGCATACCATGCAGAGGCAATGTGGAGAGTGGTGGAAGTAGCACTGCAGTGTCTTGAACCATTCTCAGCATATAGACCAAACATGGTGGACATTGTCCGTGAGTTAGAGGATGCTCTCATCATAGAAAACAATGCATCAGAATACATGAAGTCCATTGACAGCCTTGGAGGATCAAACCGCTACTCTATTGTCATAGAGAAAAGGGTGCTGCCCTCAACTTCATCAACAGCAGAATCAACCATCACCACACAAGCCTTGTCCCATCCACAGCCGAGATAGCAAATGGTTGAAAATGGAATTCTTTTGATTCGTTTTTCATAACTGCTTTAGTCATAATACATTTCATATGGTAAAGGAGAAAATACTAGTTTTTGTGATGGTAATTTCATCCTATCAATGCACCTTCAAACTAATCTCTCTTGCTCGGCCTCATTTTTATGAGTGAAAGGAATAAAGTGGGTCAAATGCAAAAGGCCATATCATTTGCCAAGTCCGAACTTGACTGATAAAAAATTGCATAAACTAAATTGATTGTGATTTAATATTAATACAGTATAACTGTGCATTGAACAAAGCTAAATATGTCAAACTTGACACATTGGTGGACTTGGACTGGTTACATAAACTAGGACGAACACCTAAATATGTAAGGAATATTCTAAGTCCAGCCAGGAACTTACTAAGGGGTCCTTTTATCTCTTTTTTTGTTTGGGTAGAAATATGTCAACAACATAAATGTTGGCCATTTGAATGATCTTTATTATTTGTGTGGAATCACGATCGAAATACTAGTGATAAACAATAGTTGCGTCAGTGTCTTCCTAGATCAACGGTTTATGGAGGAGGAATGTGTTGAGCATAAAGATCAGACACGTGTTGTTTCTTAGGAAGCATTCATAAAACTCAAACCTTAATGAATATTTCAAGTTTTGGACTGTCCAAACTCTCAAATGACACGGATGGAAAAGAAAGGTTTTATAGTATTTTGTGAAGCAACTTTATTAAAAGAAAACAATTTCATTTGAAACCAAACATCCTCCCTCTGAGTTGATCGCGTCCCTGAAACACCTATTCTTTGATGGGTATTATTGAACAAATGATTGACCATTACAACGCATAGTTTTTCACTAGTTATTACATCTTACAATATATTCTATAACATTTTTTCACAACTTCATTTTTTCCCCATATTATCTATACATTACTATCTTTATCTTACCCCATCTCCTCATCTTTCTCCCAGTCGTAGAAAAAGTAAGAGAAAACACGTGCAGGAACAAAAATTTTCATTTTTAACAGGCTTGAGTAGATATATTCAAAATGTACTGTCCTAATGCTGGACTGAATGAGATAATGTAGGGCAAAAGATTTTCAGTGACGCTGATTCAATCAAAGATATATTCCGTTTCAGAGTAAAGAGGGGAAATTTAAGCTATTCAGAATTTGACACACAATTCCTACTGTTATCAAAGAGCCAGTTCAGACACTTCTTCCTCCCTTTTTATCCCTGGCATGGCCCTAATTAAGAAATAACGTGTTGATGACAATACTAAAGAAAATGTCTGAAATTGCATTGACAGCATATCTGCCATATTATGCAGTAGCAATACTAAAAGGTAGCATAAGAAATATTTGTCTGATTAAAAGGCAAGCTTCAGGTCCACAGTTACAGTAAAGTGATAATAATTTTTCCCCTCCAAGGAAAAATGACCTACAACTAATCACTGAGATTTTTTGCATGATCAATTTCATAAACTACACTGTTTCTTCCACATTGTAAATTATGCCCCTTAAGAACACTCAAATTACTGCTACAATGAGAACAAGCAAAAGAAGAGGTGGAAGGAAAGAGATTGGACAGTGTGAAAAATTCAGTAATTATCCAATGGCATAAAAGAAATGCTGTTGAGAATAAGCGATAAACTGTTAAGGGCAACATTAACATTCCTCACTGTGTATACGTAAAATGTCAAGTGATTGATTATGCATTAAAAGTATGTCGCAAATGAAATTAAGGTGGCAGAGGAACAGCATTTATCATGTAAGCTTAAGCACTGGGCATGCAATGAAAACACATAGCTACAATGAAAGGGACTAAAAGCCTACGTAGATAAATTTTTCTTTAAACACTCGTAAAAGCAAAAAAAAAAGAAAGAGAAAGACAAAAAGAAAAAGAAAACTAAAATTAACTTATATATTAGTTGATTTATAGAAACCTTCTTATATTAGTTCCTTTAAAAGCTGATTTTCATAACTTATTTACATAAACTAATTTCGGCTAATTTAAGCTTATGAAGATTTTTCTTTTCTTTTTCTACTTATTCTTTTCCTATAGATGCTTCAAGACAATTTTATCCAAATCAATTTATAATGACACTGGAAGGGGCTAAGTTAAAAGGCATTGTGAGTTAGTCACATGGCAAACAGGGAAGAATCCGAGAATTGCAACGTGCTTATGAACTCCAACTTACAAATAAAGCAGTGCAATTAACTATAGGATCACCCAATAAATAGAGAAACCAAGAGTTGTAGTTACAGAACAAAGCATGACACTGATCAAACACTTCAACTTTGATTTATGAACGACTTACATATATCATCAAGAATTCCGTTTAGATTTTACATCATAGGTGGAGAGTGCTTACAGGAAAGCCGTATTACAACACAAAATCATGTGGCAAAGAGAGAAGGGTTGGCCGAGGCATTGCCCACTTGAACTTCAAGCAGTTCCAACCTGCGCTCCAACACATCCAGCTTCTCGTTCAGAGACGCCAACTTGCTCTTCGTCGTCGCCTCTGAAAAACACATTAATTTTCAAAGGGGCAGAATAAAAATTCAACATTTATATGCTTTTGGCGTGATTCAACGTGCTCCAACACTCGTGGGATACCCAACAACGAGAAGGACACAATGGTGATGCGGTTTCACGGATAGATAAAACGACACCGTGACGAGCCGTTTGGGAGAGAAGGAAAAGTGTGTGTACCAAATTGGACAAGGAAGTCGAAGAGGCGACGAACGTTGAGAGAAATGTGAGAGATGAATTCGCGGTTCTCCCAATCGGCTTGCACTGCGATTCCCACGTTCACAGCATTTGTTATCCCTCCCGCACGAGCCATTCTTCTTTTCTTCTTTTCTTCTTTTCTTCTTCTTCTTCAACTCGCTTTCAGATCCAATGCTAATGCACTCTGCACATTAGAATGCACAGTTTGCTTCCTACTCCTCTTTCACATGGCTATAAATATAAATATAAATATAAATATATATATATATATATTCAATTACAAATTATTTTAAATGCTATTTTCAAATTAGTTACTATAAAAGAGACAATTTTTTTTATAACAGTGTTTGAGTTTAGTATTATAAAGTGAGATTTGTGTTAGAGTCCACTTTTTTTTTCCTACATTTCAAAATAAGGTGGTAAATGTTTTTTAATTGAAAGATATTTTTGTTTTCTCCTTTTTTTGACAGTGGCAGGAAGTGAGTTAGTTGAAAAATGGTAATGGAGGGTTGACTTCATTATTGCCAGTGAGAGAATTGAAAGATAACTTCAAACTAACATAACCCACTTCAGTTGAAGCTTATCATTATGAAACTTTTTTATATGATTTTTATTTTTTTTATTTTTTGTTATAGATAAAAATATCTGAATTAAATAGTAAAAACTTAATGAAGATTCAGAATTGAAGCACAGGCCTACTTAGTAAATAAGACAAGTTGGAGGAGAAGAAATTAAAGAAAAACACGATAAATAAAAATTAAAAACAAAAAACAATACAGGCTTTGAATTTTCCTTGCATCATAATGGGTTATTTATGTGGTATGTATTTTATGAATATTACATAATTGATTAGATTAAAGAAATAATATTTTATCTTCTAGACAATATGATATTTTATGTATTTTTTGGATTCGGTGATTATTATTTACCCGATTGAAAAGTAAAGAAAATTTATGTTTAGATTAAGGGGTTTGTAGTGGTTAGAGAGAGTGAAAAAACAGAAAGTGATGGAATAATCTTTACTAGTTTGTGAAGATTTACTGAGAAAGTTTTGCTTTTACCATGTTATCTTTGTTTCCTATTATCCCCATGAGAAAGTTTAGCTTTATATTAATTTTTAAATACAATGATAAATATGTAAAATTACGTTTTTATTTATTAAAAAATATAATTTTAATCACACTTTTCATATCACTTATAAACTTTTATAAATTTTTCCTACATTTTTCATTCTATTTATCTTAATCCAAACATCTTAACTTTTTTTACATTTTAGGATAAAGGAAGAAACATATACAACTCCTTAATTTTAAACATTTAATAAAAAAAATTAAATATCTAATCAATAATTTACTTAGAATACGGTTTTAGATACAATAAGAAAAGCTATTAAAATTATCCGGAACACCTTCCCAATTTCTTTGTACTTTGTTTGAATTTGGAAAGAAATGAAAAAAAAAAGTGAAAAGCAAACACTTTTAGACTCACAACACAAATATGAAGAAAGTTAAATATATTTATTTATTACTAATCTTTTTATTTCAATAATATTACTTTAATTATTTATTTTATTATAAAAACATAAATATTAATAAAAAATTAGTTATATAATTAATTATGTCAGTAATATTTATAATATAATCAATTATGTTGAAAACATAATTTAGATTTTTTACAAATATTTCGGTTTTTAAAAAAAAAATATAGTTTTGTATGTTTTTAATAGTTATATTTTTGTTTTTCTAATTTTCTATTTTTTATATAACCTTCCTTTTCTCAATAGTTTAAATTGGATTAATTTTTTGTCAAGAAATGAACTCATTTAAAAATACGTAATTTATGGTGTAATTTCATTTTAGCTTTTCCAAGCAACTTGAATATTACTTGCTCATTTTCATTCTGTTTAATAATTTTGCATTGAGAAAGTGGAAGATAATATTTGAAAGAAAGGTTTGTTGAAGGTATTTGAAAGACGTGAAGGGAAGGAATAGAAGGTGTTAGAACGTAGCCTTCACAATCATCTACCAAACCAACCACTAACACTTGTATTGTAGGCCCCTCACTCTATTCATTCCCAAAGATCATTGTCAAACACCTTGTAATCAAATTTATTGTTAAGGAACACGTTTCTCAGACACAATTTAAAATTCATTTTAGTTGAACTTTAGAAGCAACAATGTTTTTTTAACTAGAAACAACAATCCAAAAATACTCTAAACTCATCTAAAAAGTTTATTCTATACTGATAAATCTTATTCATGCGGTGCTGCAATGATTTATGTATTATATAACGTTTCGAATCAGAATTTGGAGATGGGTGAAGAAAGTTTGCAAAAATATTAGTTAAAAGAAAGGGTTTAATTGTAAAACCTATTGGTATATATATATATATATATATATATATATATATATTAAAATGTTATATTTAGTTGATGTTCAATCTTTTTATATCAAGATAAAAACTGTGAAATGACTATAAGGATAATTTGATAGTGATTCAATAAAAAAATCACTTAATAAATTCTAAATACTTTAATATTATATTAAAAAAATAAATTTTAAATTTAATTCAACTTTATAATATAATAATCTTACAAAATTATTGATTAAAAAATATTTTTTATCTATCACATCAATAAAATTACTCCAAATTTTCTTTCTCCGTTCACTTTTTCACTATTTTTCTTAATCCAAAGAACTTGACTTTCAATTCTTTATTCCTCATTTCCATCTTTTTCTTCTCCCTTAAATCCCCTTCATGAAACAAACACAACCTTAAATTCCTTCTAAACTATATATTGTTGACTTAAGTCGAAATATTCTAGCAAAATATACTAGTAAAAAAAATGAAAATCAGTTCCCTTAAATTCTTGGTAGATATATATTTCTTTCTACTTGTTTTTCTCCCACTCTTTCGTTCACTTTTCTTTCAGAGAGCGAATAAACCATAAATCATAAGAGGATGTTGTGAGAATGTAAATGGCAGAATAATCATTGAAATTAAATTCCTAGAAGTGTGGTAAAAGAAAATTTAAAAGAGTAAGAAAAATATAAATAAATAAAAAGTAGGATTCCCTTTTTTTATTTAGTATAGAAGTGGGAAGTCTATGAGGAAGCTGCAACTGATAATAGGCCATTGTGCCTAAGCAATGCATCTGGTGTTGGTTCTCGGCCACGGAATTGCACAAAAACCTGCATACACCACACCACCATTACTTACTACATACATGTTCAACACATTAGGTAAAAATACATTGAATCTGTCTTATTAACAGAGTGGACAGAATAAATTATCTTACATCCAGTGGTTCCTTGCCACCTCCAAGAGCAAGAATGGTCTCCCGGAACTTGTGCCCCGTTTCTTTAACAGCCTGTACATTTTGAGTAAAACACATAATAATCAAACTCAAACATGTAACAATAAATATATATACCAACTTGCAATTTACATGTATGGCAACAAGCTGAGTAAAATTAAGTATTGCTGAAGTATCATTAAACAGGATTAATAAGGAGTATTAAACATGGAAAATAGAGGATTTTCTTTATCAAACACAAAGGCAAGTCCATAAAGAGTAAAGTACAACAATATTAACAGTATACCTCCTCGCACAGAAAAAAGAAAAAAAAAATGTACCTTGTCATTATCCAATCCAACATCCTCAAATGCAGAGAAAGCATCTGCCGACAGCACCTCAGCCCACTGCATAACAGACAAATTTACAGTAAGAAATAAATAGCTCTTTCTCCATTCGTTGGAGGGACAGGGATATTTCTATAGGGGAAAAGGGAGTCCACTGCAATCATAAAAGAAAAGGAGTGCAAAACACATCCAAAGATCCTCAAGACACGAAATGTTAATCAACATTAAAGAAATGGAGAATATACCTTGTAGCTATAGTATCCAGCAGCATATCCACCTGCAAATATATGGCTAAAGCTGCAAAGGAACCTGTCCTCTGGTAATGGAGGAATCACTTGAGTTTTCTCAGAAACTCTGCGGTCAACATCATAGATGGACTCAGGTCCCCCTGGAACATATTTTGTATGAAGTTCCAGATCTACACATGCGAACTTTAACTGCAAATTATATTTGTATACAGATTAGAAGGCATCATGGGAAAACATGTATTTTAAAAATACAAGAAGCTAAGGTCAGAGTTGGCATTGATAAATAAAAACTAGGAACAATTATCATAATATTGAAGCCTTACAGACTAGTTAATGAAGTAAAGACATGCAGATTTTAGTTTTTTAGGGGGGCAGGGTTGCCAGAGCACTATATTTATGTAAAGGAATATGGAATAAGGGATGGGAGATCCCAAATGTACCTATACTGAGGCAGACTGTTTTTAGACCACCAAAACCAAACGAACAAACTATTTATCACATAATAAAGTTCTGAATTTGAAATGAAGCAGTTTAGCTTTGATAAGTTAACAAGAGTAACATTCGCAACTTTAAAATTACAGAAAGGAATAACCAACCATTACATTCACACTGACCTGTCGAAGACTTAGAGAGCCAGCTCGAAAAGTCCTAGCAGCAACAAGCTTCAAATATACTTCTTCAGGTAGACTCTCGCCAGTTTCAAAATGCTTTGCAATGCCCATTAAAGTTTCTCTATAGCAACAAAAAAGAAAATATGATAAACACGAAATACTTGATGTTTTGATTCAAAAACTATAATGTTAGTTTGCTAGTCTCGGACACGCTCTAGTCATATTGGACAACCCTTACACAGTGTTTGGCTGATAACAAATAAGATTAAATTTTGAAGTACCAATGATTGATAAGATATATTCAGGTTATAAGATACAGAGGAATTCACCAATTTAATTAATCACAAACAAAACTTCATGTGTTATTCGACCTTTTATGCTCAAGAACAGTAGCCAGTCTACTGTACATACGAACATGCTACAATCTTATAACGTTAGATGAAGTATTAAAGCAGTAGCAAATGTCTACATGTTTATTGTTATATATGAATATTTTAATTGGCCTTCTATAGACAATGCTAAATTGACTTTACTGCTTACGATGTGGATTTTGATAGAAAACATGCCTTTATGCCTAACTATACGTACCTATGCAAACTTCCGTACCCAAAGTAGGTAATTTCATACAACAAAATAATCCTTCTAAGGGCTAAACACACAGTTAAAAAACACTTTCTGTCAGATACACGTGTCTCCTCCAAAAGAGAAAAGCCCAAAACCTAGGAAGGAGTTTACGCTACACACATCAGTCACATGAAAGAACATTTCTATAAAAGGCAAAACTCGGTTGCATGAAGAACAAGAACAGTCAACATAAAACTATCTTTTTCATGCAAAAAAGACTGCACACATTTTGTGAGCATACAGATGTTTTAGTCGACCTTATAGACTTCAAGAAAAAAATAACTGTAATATTCTTCACCAAGTGACGTTAGATTCTCATAAAGAGTGTTTATTTGTATCCTCTCTAAGGGAAGTTTTCCTATAACTGTCATTCAAACATATCTTTGTTTGTGGCCAAGAGTGGTAGCTAAAGAGTACTTGTGAAAGGCAGAAACAGCTTAGGGTTAAAGTATACTAGACATTCTTAATCTTAAAAGAGACTGAAAAGTTTGTCACAGTAACACTGTACTCGTGTAAGCCAATAGTGGTAGTAAAGAATACTTCTTATAATCAGTTTGATGATTATAGTGAAAACTTTCAAGAGTCACTTGAAGGAGAATTAGATGTAGCTCAGGTTGAGTGCGAAACTCATTTTTAAAAGCATACACGTTTGTTTGTTAGACTGTCTACTAGTAGCTATCTGTTTTCAAAGTGCTTGCAAGTTTTTAAAATTCTATTTAACCCTTTCCCGTTCTAAAGTTAACATGTTGTTTCAAGTTTATGAACAGAGAGTACTCCTATGCAACTATCCCCTCCTATTAGGGGTTAAAAGGGATTAGCTCGAAAGAAAAGCACCACATACAGGTGAAGTGAAAAGCAGTTGAAATGTTGAATATAAAAGCAAGAACAAGCAATGTTGGTGTGGACAATGGCAAGTTGGATAGAATCAATTTATCAATTTTCCACGACATGTGGCAAAGTTATTCAGAAGACATTGATCAAAAAGAGGACCAGGCATATAATAATAATATAATAACTATAAACAGTTGGGGGTAACATTAAAAAGTTCTTTCTTAACTCTTGTTATGAAGAAGTGAACGGCAAGAGTAACATCCGACCAAGAGAAGGGTATAACCTCACGTGGACATATTTACTTACCTATGGTAACACCAGTTTTCCATGAACTGAGAAGGTAATTCAACAGCATCCCACTCAATCCCTCTAATACCAGCAACTAGACCCTCATCTTGCTTAGTAAGCATATGCTGAAGTGCATGACCAAATTCATGGAAGACAGTCTCCACCTAAGAAAAATAAAAAGATAGTGTAAACCACATGATATAGATAGGTGCACAAATTAGTAACTGCTTCTAATTTTATACACAATTGTATGCAAAATATGGTCTGTTTGGACAAACTTATCATAGGCACTTCTATAAAACAAAAATGAGATGGAGTTCTTCATAAGCTAAAATAGCTTATTCACAAATTGAAAATAAGAATTTAGAAAAACTATATCAGAGAACTTCCACAAATTAATTTATAAATAAACTAATTTTAACTTAATAAAGAAATTCATTGCAATTTTTACTTTTTTTTTCTTTCTAAGAAGTACTTAGAGAGAAATTTGTCCAAACATATATTGTATTGTATCTCAGTTGATATTTTATTAGGCAAAATTTTAATATTTTTTAATTACTTGTATCGCTTAATTTGTCAAAACCAACCCAACCTAACCCAATTCTAAATTATCCAATCAGGTCATTTCCCACTAAACCTGACTTCCCTGCAGCCCATAATAAGAATCGGGTATCATGTTTGAATTCAAAACATATAGGGGGTTTTCTGAAACTAACCTATAGATGACGGGTCTTGCATTTTAGCCATTCTATATTTTTATTATAAGCAGCCATCTGGTGCAACTACTGAGTAGTTTAACAACTGCCACAAACACGAGAGCCTTGAAAAGTTTAGACTTAGTAAGGCTTTGTCTTTGTCCACTATATCAAATCCAACAATATGTTTCAAGATTTTCCTTAAAATTTTATGAGTTTAGTATGGACGGGAAATATTCTGTTTTCCATTACATACTCACTTATGAATATTTTGATTGCACTGCCATCAAGATATAGCGTAGAATTTTAAATTTTATTTCACATTGGTTAGCATAAGTAGTAGTGACTTGTGTCCCTTAATTAAGTGATCCAAGGTCCGAATCCTGGTTACATCATTTTGGATATGGAATAAATCATGCGGGGAGGGGAATATTCACGTAGTGTGCACTCAAGGTCTTTGGTATTAGTCATTACCTCTGATACTGAAAACAATAAAGCTAACTCAAACATAATTAACGCACTCAAGGTTTCCTCCTTAACCCCTAAAACTAGCTCAAACATAATAACATGCTAATTAGTACAAACCTGTGAAAACACAGGCACTGCATGACTATGCCGTTTATGTTCCTTTCAAGTTAAAATCTCAATTGATTTAACATTTGTACCCAAGAACCAGAGTTTCCCAAATAAGGCTGAGTGCTTCCAAACCAGACCCTTGTTTATTAGTACAGAAGTATAGATGTTAATCCTTCACTTATTTAAGAGGAAGCTTTGCAATAAATGCCTTCACTTCAACAAATTGCCTAGAATACAGTCAACTGGAAAAATATTGACCGAACATCCATTGAAATCAAACCAAATATCACTGCTCCAAACAAAATAATAAATGAAAGACAGTAATTGTTCTAGTAGCCCTTTACTCAGACTAAAATAAGCCAACATATCAAGAGCAGACACTACCATTCGCAATGAGTGTTTTAATTAGCTTTAAATCATAGCCTACTAAACCTCTTTTCTTTCTCACAGATAATGATCATAGCAAAAAGTTATAAAATAGACAGACACATAGTGCAAAATTGAGGTTACCTCACGGAATGTCATTAGACTTGGCTTGTTTCCTACTGGAGGAGTTTGATTGCAAACCATGTGAGCAACAGGCAACCTTGCTGAGGTACCATCACGCGATAATACACGACTTCGAGCAAAGACTTCATCCATCCATGCACCTTGCCTTTTCTCTGCAGGACGACTGTAAGGATCAAAATAAAAATACGCAATTGGACTCCCAGAAGAATCCTTAACACGGAAGAACTTGACATCATTATTCCAGACCTGAACAACAATAATCATGTGTCAGGAAGTTTAAAATAGGTGCTCCCCATACAAGAATCATAGCTAAACAAAAAAAGAACCTAGTTTACCGGAGCTACACCATCAGCTGATTCAATTTCAATGCCAAAAAGTGAGTTTGCAAGTTTAAACAGTCCATCCATAACCTTCGGCAGAGAGAAAAAGGGACGCAGCTCTTCCTATGAGATACAGCAGCAGAAGCATGAGCATTTCCAACTCCAATAAAATGTTTACAGTAAAAAAAGACAGACACATTGAAAGTAATAAAATCTTGTTGAAACAGCAGGTACATCAGTCAATGGTGTGAACAAGTATTAGCAAACCATAAACTGTAATTAGAGGGTAAGGCTGTGAAAGGAAGAAACTCTTGTTGCAATTGACATGAGTATAAATAATAGCTTCCAGAATTTAAAATATGCAGTGAACCTAATTGTGAAATATGAAACTTTAAACTATCATATTTTTTAAAACACACATCCATAGGATAATTTACAACAAATATTTTGCAGGCTGGTGATAATTTCTTGTTACTTTACCATAGGAAAAGAGCATTCAAACTGACTGTAAGTCATAACAATTCAACAGCTGATAAAATAGTTGTATAAAAAGTATTGATTGCATGAACAATGTATTTATTACTAAATAATGTAGAATGGAAATTAATTTTTCTTCTAATCGTTCTATATTTCTTTATTCTCCAATGTAACAGTTAATTAACCTTGTTTCTTAAAAGATTTTTTTTTCTTTCTAAATGATAACTGAGATAGTGCAATAGAGCAACCTCATTAATATCATATTTTGACTCGCGTAGCCTCTCACTCCAAAAGCTAATGTCCCAATGAGTCAAATCACTAGCTTCTAATGCACCCTGACTTTTGGAGAATTCCTTAAGGTCTTCAATATCTGCAAAGAAAGATGCAACACCTAACTTATTTCCTGGTTAAAGGAAGACACACGTCTATGTAAATAACCAAATTTAAATAGACAATACAATCCCCTAGGATGCATATGTCAGAACTATCATGAGTTGGCAATTTAAAATCCTTCCAAAACAACATGTATTTCATGCTATTTTAGAATATTAAATGACAATGAAAGGCAAACTCCAGAAAGCTTATATGCAATGCATTATCCCCATGCATAACTAATAAAAGTATATACAATTCAAAGCCTGATGCAAACACAATCAGAAACACATTTTATACACACAACCTTGCACTGCGGGATCCCAAGAAGCTCTGCGAAGCTTTTCAAGAAGTTCTTCTGCTTTATCAACAGTTGCCATTTTGGTTGCCATGCTAACCTGAAAGATTATTTATGCATAAGCAACCAACAACAGGGTTGTATTCTCAATATGGCACATAAATCATACCTCAGCATAGTTATTGTAGTTGAGAAGTCTGGCCTTTTCCAACCTTAGCTTTAAAATTTGATTAATTATTTCTGTATTATCCAAATCTCCACTAGATGCCCGTGATACATATGCTCGGTAGATCTCCTCTCGCAAAGTTCGGTTGCGAGCATGTTGCATAACAGCAATAAAACTAGGAGCATCCAATGTAATTACCCATGGCCCATTCTCAGCGGTGGCATTTTCATGCCCCTGCATTTGCCCATTAAGTAATCAAAACTCAAAAACATAGTTCATTGTCACAACTTGAGAATAATACAAAACATGTAAGATATATATACCTTAGTTACTGCACTTTGTGCAGCCAACCCAAGAGCAGTAGCAGGTAATCCTTCAATTTCCTTCTTATCTGTGATTAGCTTTTCAAAATTCTTTGTGGCATCTAGAACATTCTCCCCAAACTTTTGTGATAACTTTTCCAGCTCCTATGGATGAAATCCAGAAAGAAAATAAAAATATAACTAAAAGAAAAGCACCAGTGCATGAAATATGGTTAAGTTATGAAGTCCAATCACTATGCTTTTAGAATTTGAGTATACAAAAAGAATTATTTAATTAAAATTTTATTACTTGGTTTAATTTGCAGTTGGGATATTAAACAAAATCCTCCACCCTTCTCAATTCCCAAAAAAATGTATTGCTAATAAAATTGGGATTTCAAAGTGCTCAAAATCCATACACTGCATTTGGATCTTAATTTTCAAAGTTAATGTTGCCTATTCTGTTTGTCAGTCACATTTTCATAATATTTATAATTAAGATTTCATTTCTACCCTTGACTGAGAAAGGTTAGGCCTGGTTGCTTCCACAGAATAGAGAACAAAGATCAAGATGTAACCAAATTAGCGAACCTAGGAGATAACCACTAAACGATGGGAATCAAATAGCATGTGCGACTAAAAGCTATAGTTTAAGCTTTTTTTAGCGATTTAAATGCCACACCTGTTCAATTTTGTTAAAACTTTCTCTTTTATCGTCTTCAAGGGAAACTCCATTCAGAACCGCCTCCTTTATTTGGCCTGCAAAGACACACATTCTTTTATTAGTTAAATGTAAAATAATGGACCCAAAATAATACGTGTTTAAAATTGAGTGAACAGTGAACGGAACAACAGTTTGAGATTTAGCATGGCCTAGAGTATAGATTATACAAGTTCTTCAGTTACGTGTAAGACCCACAATGTTACACAGATATTACATATCACAAATCAAACACTAACAAGTAGACGACAACATCTCTTTCAATAACCAAAAAGCACACCATCAAATTGGTGACTAAGCAGATTCATAAATCAGAAAATTTTACACCAACTTCACACCCTGCGGCTTTCACCTTATTAAATGAAAGTCTATAAGCTGAGAAGAAGCATTGTGATACAGAGCCACAGCAATTTCGAACAACTTTTACCGTAAAAGCATGGCAGCACTGAAACAAAATCACATCACAAGAACAGCATATCAATAAGATATCATAATAACTTACTGTCAACAATGCGCCTACGAGCATCACTTAGTGTCTTCCAATCAGGAGACTCTTGAATGGCTTTGAACGCATTATAAATAGGTTTGCTTTGACCCAGTCTAAGCTGAAACTTAACCTTCTCTGCCTGCAAACAAAAAAGAAATCCACCAATCTCGTAAGCAAACCAAAGCTACTGTTCTCATCATCCAAATATAAAACAGCCGAATAACATCTTCCAACATGGCTAATGTGTTATAAGCGAAGCAAACAAAAATACTAAATCCCATAAATTGTTACACTGTACCCCAATTGTATAAAAAAAAATTATGCTAATACAAAAACAAAACAGAATCAAAAGATTAAAAAAAAACACGCAAATGCACATTACAAAAGTACCCAATTTATTTAATTTTCAAATTAAAAACAATACCTGCACATCTTCAATAGCAGAACGTAACTCAGAACTATCCTTGACAGCCTTCAGATGATTGACCATGCCCCAAACAACAGATAACCGGTCAACTATCTTCTCCAACGGTTCGACCAACTTTGGCCACGACGGTTCCACGTTTCGTTCCAGATCCTCCAATTCACGTTCCTATCAAAACCCCAAAAAAATGACCATCATGCAAACCAGTCCCGAAAACCCGAATCAGCACCGACCCATTTCCCGAACCCCGACGGAGAATCAGAATGAGAGAAAAGTATGGAACTTGTTATTATTACCAGCTCGCTGAGGAGGGCGCGAATTCCGGGTCGCACGTGCTTGGGCTCGACGACATCGAAGGGTGGGAAGTCGAAGTTTTGCAGAAGAGGGTTGTCTTCGATGACAGGATTGGGCGAAGAAGCGGCCATGAAAGGAGAAGTGGACTTGCGGAGTGTGTGGAGGCAGAAGGAGAAGGAGGAAGACCAGAGGGGACAAGGATGGGATTTTGGTAATTGTTTGAGGTGTGAAAGGGAAGGAGAAATGGGGGTGATGAGTAACGGGGGGATTGAACGAGAGAAAGGAAGAGTGAGGGTGAAACGTGTTGCCATTAGCATGTTTGCTATAAGAAGGGTACCTACAACACCTGACCGTCTCATTTTTAGAGTTTCTGTATAAAATGATTTTTGTGGCCAGGTTCCTCAAAAATCTAGCATGGGATACTTTTGTTTCTGTTTAACTTTCCTATTTATTTATTTTTTTACTTTTATTCTTCTAGTTTAATTTCATTTCACATTCAACTCTTATTATACCTTAATTTTCACGCTGATAAAAAAAATCCTTAATTCTCACTTAGGTTTTGTTTGTACTTTTATACTCTTCTAGTTGAATTTTATTTCACATTCAACTCTTATTATACCTTAATTCTCACTTAGGTTTTGTTTGTACTTTTATTCTTCTAGTTGAAATTGATTTCAGATTCAACTATTATTATACCTTAATTCTCACTTAGGTTTTAGATTATCACTTAAGTTTTATTTGGACGAGAAAGTTAGTGCGAAGGGAATGGAAAGAATTAAAAGAAAGTAAAAATTATATTGTTGGATGGTAGGAAAAAATAATAAATATGAATTTAAAAATTCTGTATGATATGATTGCTTTGATTGAAATGTGAAAAAAAAATTATATAATTTATAAATTTATCGAACTATTTCTATATGAAAGTGTGAAGAATTTAAATTAAAATAAATTTAAATATTTGTGTTTAAAATTTATAACTAGAAAATAAATCATAATTAATTTTTTAATGTCATTATGGTGTAAATAATATAATTATATTATTAATTAATTTATGAAAATATTCCTGATTTAAATTTTTGAAATATTTTAATTAAAATAAATAAAAATGTTTAAAATTAAAAATTTATATATTTGTGTTTGAACAAAAACATGACATTTAAATATGTTGAGCCAATATTATTAGGATTATGATTTTTTTTAATACACCTAAAATATTATAAGAAAATTATATATAAGTAGATAGTAAGAAAAAATGAAGAATTTAAATTTGAGTCAATATAAGTGTATGAACTTCTCTTTCTAAATTAAAAGTTAATTACGTATGGATCTAATAATAATGAATTTTATCTTATTAAAATTAATTATATATAATTACGTATAATATTATACAATAATTAAATATAATAATTATATATAATCTGATAATTATTATTTTAATAAATATGATGTTTTAGATGTATGATAATACTATACGTGAACAATATTTCCAATAAATATTGTCTAACCAAGTATTGAAACAAAACATAGCATGAAATGTTATTTCAATTTTATTTTTTAGTGGATTGCGCGAAGACAACATGTATTTTTTTTATGATGTGACCAAATAGTTTTAAATAAAGTTGTTCATCATCCACTAAACAAAGTTATCCATTATTTTAAGTGTTATAATCAATTATGCATGTGAAACCTTTGGTTAGAGTCAATGAGTTTCATCTTTTTTTTGGAGGCTAATGTGTATTTACATGCATGCGAAAATTTAAATTTTCTCAGCCATAACCAATACTAACACTTTCTCAACCTTTAAATTCATTCCAAACAAAACATTAATCCCTACGTCAGAAATCTAATCCTAGACGTAGGTATTGAGGAGATTTTTCATTTTTAACTATAAATATATTCTTTTTTAAAAAGTGATATATATTATATTAAAAAATAATTTTAAATTTAACTTAATTTTACAACATTATTTTTAAAATAATATTTACACTTATTTATATATTATAAATTAATATTATCTATTATGTGAGATTTTAACAATAAAAAATTTGAAATTTACTTTAGACTTAATTGTAGTTTGAACACAAATTGAACTTTAAGGAATTAGGTGGAATGAACATGTATTAAATTGGTAGGTAATACGTTGAAACTCTTTTTTAGAGTTGTGTCGTGCTTAAATATGCAGTGTAAAGTGATAAGGTGGGATTAAAGTGAAAGAGTATTTTTTTAGTATGCTTTTTTATTTTATTTCATTTCACTTGGTTTTATAGAAAAAGTTACATTTTTATTTTAGATATTTTGTTTATTTTACGTAAAATTGGTTGATTTATCGTTCTTTTTCTCTAGACCTTTAATTAGTGGGGTTTTGACCATGATGAGGTTTTTTTTTTTTTGCTTTTTACTAAAATGGGGTCTGTTTAAAAAAAATTACAAATTTAGGCAAGTTGTGTCAATTCGGCACGACTTCATATGCACAAATCGTCCAAATTAGACACGACTCTGCCATGTCATACTGAAGTCGTGTCAACTTGACACGACTTCTGTCTTATCATACTGAAGTCGTGCCAACTTGGCACGACTTCTGCCATGTCATACGTGCCACATCATAATTTTTTTATTTTTTTAAATTTTATTGTTTATATTGGGTAGTAAGTTATGTAATGTTAAAAAATAATTTGATACATAATTTTCTAAGAGTGTTAGTTTTAAGGAACAAAAATTGGATTATTGGTCTACTTACACGAGACCAAATTTCTTACCTGACCCCATCATGCATCGACATCAATCAGAAAGACCTAACATTGAACGCATTCGTAACGAAATGGATGATTCAATTCCAAATTAGCCAAAAAAATGTTCATATTGTAGAACGGAATGTCACAATAGAAGCAATTGTCCGCACAAACAAGCTTAGTAATAAAATTCAATTCAAGTTTGATTATTAATTTCCTCATTTTCTTTATCTATGTATTTATTCATTCATAACACTCTTAGAACATTCATTTTCTTTATCTATGTATTTATTCATTCAATTCAA
>Ga0123342_1001567_pt1 | contig 38478 bp, 27 predicted proteins | sample Turbeawhitnodule_FD_89960 | JGI IMG/M metagenome (GOLD analysis project Ga0123342, IMG submission 89960) | Root nodule microbial communities of legume samples collected from Mexico - Turtle bean Mexico white nodule | ecosystem: Host-associated > Plants > Roots > Nodule | place: Mexico: Nepantla...
TGCAAGAAGATGGTTCTGATAGGCCAACCATGGGTGATGTGTTGTGGGACTTGGAGTATGCGGTGCAGCTTCAGAGAGGTGCAAATGCAATACAGAGAGAGCCGTATGAGGATAGTTCTAGCAATGTTTCTGCATCATTTCAACTGCCCAATGTTCGGCGCCTTCCTTCACTCTCCACACTGAGTGAAGCCGATGATACCATTGTGAGGCATGATGAATCCGATAGTGCTGTGGATTACGTTTTCTCCCAGTTGAAGATTGATGATGCCAGATAGATTATTGAGCACTTCAAGGTAGTCATCTATTCGCAAATGTCTTTAGTAGAGTAGCTGCTTTTAAGATAGATTTTTCAACCTTTCGTCTTTTTGTTTCTGTAGTTTTTGTTGTGAGTCTATTGTGATTTAAATAGCGTTATGAAAGCAACTTAAAACCATTCATTATTTGTCAATTCCTATGCTAGGAATAAATTATTGAGTAATAGTTCCATTTCATACAACACTTGTTTGCACCAGTGGATGTACCATACACTGCGGCTAACCATGCTATATTAAATACATACTTTCGTTTTTCATTATCCCTTTTCGGGTTTCAATGGCATATAGATCAGCTTGTACAGGGAGAAGAGAGTGGCCCTGATGGCCTAGCAGCTAGTGAACATATCTCCCTATGCTAAAGTGAATAAAAACTGGGTAATTGTTTGTGAAAAGAAACCCTTGACGATAATTCTAGTATTAAAAAGGATTTCCTGTATGGGTTTGAAATAATGGATATTATGGCTGTTCTACCAAAAAAAAGTTACTTTATAAGTAACAGCGTTTAAAGTGAGACCTCCTAAAATGATGATGATCCCACAGATATGTCTAATTCCCTTTAGAGATACTGGTTCTTGTTGAACAAGGCATTACGTGATATTGGATCTTAACTTCTACGTTAGATTTATGGGGAGAATTCCTACTAAATACGGCGTATTTATACATTCCTAGATGTTGTGTGTATGTTGATAGTCCCTTTGGCCAAGACTCTATGATCACCTAATACTTGATGTGTCTTCCCATTAGCTAACATGTGGTTGATCATGTCTTATGCGTGAAAAACTCTATCGAAACGATGGTCATTTCTTCCTGTCCTCTAAAAAATCAAGTCACACTCCTTTTTATTCCAAAGAGGGTAATCTGTGTCCGATATCACTGTTGCACTCAATTCATACAAAGAGAGTATTTGAAGTAAAGCAAAAAAGGTGGTTCTTATTGAGTTTGAAATCCAGAAAAGCCAGCTGAAACTTTTAATTGGATGGCATTACCAATTAAAATAGTAGATGGGAAGTATCCATATCCCCATCACTAAATGTACAATCAGAAAGGGTAGTTTGGCATTGTCAATCACAGAGTTCCTATCTGAGAATGCCCAACCAAAGCACTGAGCCGCCAGGACCAGGAGAAGGCCTTCCTTAATTTCAATATGGGATCATGGTTCTGTCCATAATTTCACCATCCTGGTCTGGATTCCTTAATTAGTTTGAGTCAAATAAAATAAGCATTCAAATATTTTCTTTGCTGTAACCTACAAACCTTGGAAGCCATAGATACCATTATTTTGAATGCTTTACTATACTTAAGGTCCTTAAGTTCACGAAAGTTTAGAGAAGGAAACCGGTGTGCATATTTCACGGCTTCGGAGGGAACTAAGGAAGATGTACCTGAGTGTGAAGGAGGAACCCATAAACTAAACAGCTTGCTTCTAACATATGCAATGGGTGTTACACTTGGTTATTTCACTCTGTTATTTACAATCTAGTTCGAAATTAGCTATTTAAAAATTTGGTTAGATAGTTACTTTACTCTTTTAATAAATGTTTATTCTAATGGTCAAGCTTTAAAGTTAAATGAACTCATTGATCTTTCTAAAATGGCAAAAATTCATCACCATGTATTTGATTTTCTGGATAACTATTACAATTATTGAAAATGTTTTTCTAAAGTGAACTTTGAGGAGAATGAAAATATGTCATTGTATGGAAAATTAATGGCTGAATAATTTTTCAGTCATACGTGTATAATACATAGAAAGAGAGGGGTATTCTTTTAATAGAATTCACAATGAGTAATTTATACAACATATTTAAAGTATGAAAATGAGTAAAAGACCATTACAATTTGTGCAAACTTAAATATTTTGAACTTTTATGATCATGTGATTTATGTTTCTACGAAAGCTTATAATATTTTTCTTTGTACAAATATTATAAATTATTTTTTATCCACTCAAATAATTTTGTGGATCCGTCTCAACATGGACTTGTTGAAATTTTGGACACATTTCCAGGTAATAAAATGCCAAACTGCGAACAAATATAAATTCACACACTTGGGCAATGATTTCACATTAGGGAAATCTATTAAAATTTGCTTATAAAAAGCTGTTATATACAATTCAGGCAACTCTGAAGCACAGAAACTGGCACCAATAGTGGCCTAAAACAGGAGCTAAATATGAATAATCAAATAAAAGGATAAAAGTTAGGTCATGTCGTTTTGCACCCATTTTGCTGTTTACACATCCTAATTTTTGTTCTGTTTTCAGTTCAATAGTACTCTCTCTATTACAAACAGAGTTCATAACAATAAAAAGAGTTAAATATCGAAATTCATTTCCATTGACATACATTAAGAATTTAATTTGGAAAAATCATTCACCTCTTCCATACTTCGGAATTTAAATATTGAAAACGTGAATGAATGTTACATTTCTGAAATATAATTTCAAAAAAAAAACATGCCTTACTCGCTTGCATTTGCTTTCAAGGAGGTTATATCGATCTTGCTTTCGACCTCCCATCAACCCTCCGGCGACGCCGAGCAAGGGGGAAAAAAGGCTTCGAAGTTGTGTTGTGCGAGTGTGGGCATATTGGAAGGGAACGCGGGCTAAGTGTTCCTCCAGAAGAAGCTTAACTATCAGGTTGTGTAAGGGTGCCAAAACAGGACTGTTTCATCTCCATACCTTCTTCTCTCACCTCCGTAAGTTTTCAAATTTCCAAAAACACCCTTTTATAATATTCTAGATTACGTAATTCGGAAGTCATTTTTTAAATTTGTAATTAGTTACCGGATTACATAATCTGGAAACCATTTTTCAGATGCATGATTATTCTCCGGATTACATATTCCGGAAGTCTTATTTAACTTCTGGATTATGTAATCTAGAAGTTTTTTTTCAAATGAGTTTCCGAATTACATAATCCGGAAACTACTCTATGTGGGTGACACAAGAAAGAAAAAAATGTATTTTCATGTTGTGTATGGAGGTGGCAGGAGAAGATATGGAGGTGCAGGAAAAAACAGTCCCAAAACAGTCAATTCGGCCTATTTAGCCCAACCCATGGCTAACCCGTCAAAAGCGAATTAGATCGAACTCACCCGTTTAAGTTATATTTATATGAATTTAAATTGGGGAAGTTTCTTAATGCACCCTTACATTTTACATTTTTATTCCTGAAAATATGCTTTTACGATTTTGGGTGATTCCGGAATAAGAGTTTTGTGAGAAAAATATTTTCAGAATAAGAATTCCATAAGGGTGTTTCTAAAATAAAAAATCTGAAAGACAAAAAATCATTCAGAGACACTTTTATTTTATTTTCGAATTGGTAAATCCAGAATTAATAAAATATATTCTGGAAAATATATTACGAAAATATTCTGGAAATAACAATCCAGAAGTCATTTTTAAAAGGGATAAAATAGTCTTCTTTGAAAATGATAGGTGCAGGAAGAAATTTATTAAGGTGCAGAAAGAAAAGAACCTTAAATTGGTAGCACACTGATGGACCGGGGGTTGACGAACTGTCATTTTTCAGTATTTTTACTTAAATTTTCTTTTTTTAGTTTTGTTTTATTTTAGATCTATCTATTTTGTTGTAGGAATGAATATCAATTTTTGACAATAAAATGTAAACAATAACAATAAAATAAATCAAAATTTAATATTATAATTAAATAAGACTTAATGTTTAATAAAATAAAATAAAAATATTAATAATATATTTACTATATTGAAAATGCTTTCATAATTTTGAAAACAACAATGCACACATTTTATAATTTAAATTCAATTTTTATGATAAAAAATATTGTTGAAAAATCACTTAAAAAACGATAATGTTAAAAATAGATAGTGAATGATTATGTAAATAATAAATTTAAAACCATTTAATAATTTAAATAATGCACTGAAATATTCTTTTAGCAGTTTGATTTTTTTAAAAATTGAATTGAGAAAATAATTACTTAGTTTTTAATTAAATTAATTAATTTGTATTTTAATTTATATCAATTAACCAATTGCGTAGTTTAGTCTAATTTTGTTAAAACCTTAAATGTAATATTGCAATGAAGTGATTCTTGTTGAATAATGTAAAAATGAAGAAACATGCATTTGAAGTATTGATGCATAAAAGATAGGATGCCGTCCTAAGATATTGGGTGGGGCCTTTGACCCATTTATATTATTTTACCTAAAATCTCTAAATCTATATTTAGATATTGGTGAATAATGTTCACTTGAATTTGCGTTGATCACTTACTTACTTGCATCCGTTGATTTGTATTGATTTAAAGTCGTGGAAATGTAGAGAAACTTAAAAACTCAATCTTTGCAAGATGTGGAGATTTCTAAAAAAAAGTCATACGAGTGTAGTGTTTTATGTTGGAGATATTATTGAATTGAATAAAGATAAGGACATTTCAAAGTATATAAGTAGGTATAAAATTCACCTTACATGTCGTTTTATAAGGTTGACTTAGGTTTAAAGTTCATTTCTTAATATGGTATCAGAGTCTTTTAGAGTCTCTTAGCGAGTGTTTGTTAGGCTTATCAGGTCACTCGCTATTAATCCGCTATCGGACCACCCATAATAGATATCACATATCGACTAGACACAAAGACATTTCAGTTAGACTTAAAGTTCACTTCTTAATATTTTACATAGTTATCTTTGAAATTTTTTTACCGCAACCAACATGAACCTATGTTCCAAAGTACTATTCCATGCCCCAAACACTACAAAGTCGATTATATGTTTTTTTATGAAAATATAATCGATGTTGGAACACATTATAAATAATTATGTATAAAATTTAAGCGGATAATCGATATTGGTCGCATGATAATTGATTATGGCTGAAAATTTATGAGATAATCGATTATTCCTCCCCCGTAATTGAGTATGGGTTGATTTTTCAGATTTTTTATTAATAGGACATTAAATAATTTAGACATGTATTTATTTAAGATTTTGAATAATTTAAGAATTTTATTTATTTTATATTTTTATTTAAGTAAGACATTAAATAATTTAGATTTGTATTTATTTAGTATTTTTAATAATTTAGAAATTTTATTTGTTTAGTATTTTTATTTAAATATAAAATTAAATAATTTAAAAATTATATTTATTTAAGATTTTGAATAATTTAATATTTTGAATAATTTAAGATTTTTATTTATTTTATATTTTTATTTAAATAGTGCATTAAATAATTTAGATTTGTATTTATTCAGAATTTTTTTATGTATTTTGAATTTTTATTCAAATAGAGTATTAAATAAGTTAGAATTTATATTTATTTAGAATTTTAAATAATTTAATAATTTTATTTATTTCATATTTTTATTTAAATATGACATTAAATAATTTAGATTTGTAATTTATTTATAATTTTCAATAATTCATAAATTTTATTTATTATAAGAAGTGAAAAATTTCATAAAATAAGAAATAGGATTATAGTGTTTTTGGAGTCAAATATATCATTATACATAAATTTATTAGAAATGTTATATCACATTCTAATGTAACTCTTAATAGAATCAATGACAAAATGCATACTGATATTTTAATATTTGTTCTTCAAAATCCTGACTTGCATAAGAAGATATCAAAGTTTCTATCTGTAAACAAAATACCAGTTTGAGAAGATAAGTCTTATTTTCAACTTGAAAATTAGTAACATCTAGACCACCTTTCATCTTAGAAAACAAATATTAGCCTAATCCATATTGACAAAACCTTAATTAAGAATATCTCCAGTCTAAATAAAGTTTCCCATTGATCAATTTGTTTAAACAAACTAACAAGACAATTATAAACATGGAAGTTACAACAGAGAATTCACCAATAACAATATTAACTAGAGTTTTACCTTTTCAAAAAGCATGTGTAATTCTTATTTTACCCTGAAACATCCACAAAAATAGGAACATCAAGATAAACAAAAGTTATAGTCTCACCACTACACTTAAGAATAAACTGAACTTTTCTAACAAAGCTAATAAATCACCTCTACAAAAAAAAAAGTTATTTTAAATTTTAGCTTAGTTAATATTGTATTGAATTGAACAAATGTGTAATTTATTATATCACCCAAATTATATATTGTTGTTTCTATCACATTATTCAAACATAATCTAAATTTTTTACTTATTCTCACTCATTTTCAATTCTCTCGTCTTTCCTCTTCCCTTCCCACCCAGTGCAATCCAAACAAACAAATTGACTAAGCATTAAATCGTCTTATATACTTAAAAAAAAAAATCGAAGTTAAGGCAAATGTTTATTTGGTGAAGCTGTTGAAATGTTAATTTTTAATTTATCTATCTCCACATAATTAGCCAACGATTGCTTAGTGCGGCTACAATCGTTCTTTCTTTTCTCTTTTTTATATCAGAACAATCTACTTTAGCTGGGTCAGAGGACAAGTGAAAAAGCAACTCAATTTTAGATTTGACAGAAAATACTACCAACATGTGTCTAACTTTTAGACAGTTTTAATATAACTATAGTATAGATTAGTAATATGTTGATCGTATCAGCTTGCACGCGCTTGGAACATATATTTCTTCAATTAAGTGAAAGGTAGACAATCTACACGGAGTTGAGAGATTCATGAGAATATTCTTTACAAGGACTCCAGTAATCAACACACATTATTGAAGCTTGTAATCTTAAAGCACTATATGCCAGAGTAAAGCACTTCTGCAATTTGGCATCGCAGTTAAGCAAAGTTAAGAACATAAGAGATGCAGTGATTACAAAACTAGAATATTTAATGCAATAAATGTTAGAGCTGTTGAATTTCCGGAACAAAGATGTGATGCAGGAATGGAGTTCATGCTGAATTCAAATAAAGTTAAACTGGAAAGTTTTAACTATTATTAAATTCAAAATTCTTTAGCGGGGAGAGATTGAGGGAGGAATAATAGTCCTTTATATTGTCAACTACCTTGTCATAGTTCGGTGACCAACTACGAGTGCTGTAACTTTCTTCTGGCAGTGCCAATTTCAATTAATATTACCTTAAAAGTTTATCTACTGGGGAAAATGTTAGCCCTTTGATTTCGATGGGTTTTGCGATTTGTTTAGTCTTCATGCTGATTTTATTTTACGAACCCTTGCTTGATCCATGTAATAATACCTTATTTTATGGAAATTTTCATTCAAAAAATCTTGTTACTGCTACATGATGGTACTGTATGTTTGAATCCGCGTGATGCCTCGACAGAACAATTATCGGTTGCTGTAACGTTAATTTTGTGGATGTTGTCCCAAACGTGCTGTTTTCAGGGTGAGTGTATATGTATACATAATGAAATTCGCATCTTTACTTCTTGAGTTGTAAAAGAAAAAAACCAATCCTACCAATAAGAAAAGAGTGGAGAGTCTTGAGAGCTTTAACATTCAATAAACTCTTTCCATGTATCAATCCAATACTACAAGCTTTCAAAGTGTCATACAATGTGCGAAATTCGAATTTCTTTCCTAATATACTTTTGTTCTTCTAAAAAATCAACCCATAAGTACCTTATAGACAGAAGTTACACTTTCAATATATATAGTTCATGTACAAAGATGATCATGATGTGAATCCAAGCGCAGTAAAGCAATGAAAAAGCAGTGATAGTGAATAGGTGAAGCATGGTACTAGTGACCCGAACCTCTTCTGCTTGGCCCGGAAGACATGGTTTGGAATTGGGTCTGAATCAAGACCCTGTTGGTGTTGGGCTTGTCTGGAATGACTAAAGTGATGAGAAATGGAAGCAGTTTGAGAGGGTGATGAGGGGTGTTGGAAGGTGATGGTGGAAGGGGTCTACAGTGTACAAGGGTTGGCGTAGAGGAAGCGAGAGCCGTGAGGAAGAGTAGAAGTAAAAGAGAGAGCCTCATTCTAGAGATGGGTGTGGTTTGGCATCTGAAGATGGAGAAGGGAAGGGGGTTTACATATTAAGGGGAAGCAAGAAAGAAGGGAAAAATGAACGGTGAAGGAAGGGGTTTTGGGTGTGGGACCTATTGGAGGGAGTGGTTGACTGAAAGTGTTTGATGGTAATAATAATCAGACGCAGTGATCGCTATGCAATGAAGTTGCAGGCCTAGCACTTGAGAGGGTCCAAAATTTGACTTTGGGATGTGTGAGTGACCTCCTACTGGCTTGGAAATAAGGAGGGTCCAATCGTTCCCAAGTTTCTGGTGCGATGCATAAGTGCGAGAGGAATCAACACCCTAAGGTGATTAGCAGCGGAGTTTTTGGACTCGGTTAACATCCTCACAAATTGCACTTAAAAAGGAAAGGTGGCAAGATTCTCGATTGTAAACTTTCTGTCGCTAGGAAAACAATTTATAAATTTGCGTTGTTGAAAGGCTTGGTTCTCTAGGGAATTGACCAGTATGTGTTTGTGTTTTGAAGCGTGGAAGAGTTGAAATAAAAGAAAAGTAATAACGAAAATGAGGAAAGTATAAGGGGTGGGAATTGTAGCAGAATTGACCGGTGTAAGCGTGGACAGATCAGTGGAGGGAGATGGAGGGGTGTGGGAGGTGTGTGTGCCCTGATTTATTCTTTTCTTCACTTTTCGCAATTGATGGACGACAGAATGGTGCATCAAACCTCAAGATAACCAGAATCCTCAATTCGTGGTTTCTAGTTTATTTTTTAAATATTGAAAGGGCTCGACTCTTGACGAATCTTGGTTTCTTTACCTACAAGGAAATGGAATGGAATATGTGTTTTGCCATCAACAATAATAACATTCATATTACCACCAAACCCTTTCTTTTTTCTTTTTCTCCCATCACTCACACAATTAACTAATCAATCAAATAAAAATCTCCTGTCTCACTTCTGCATTTAAAATCAGGCCACAATATCAGCAATTCTACACGTATTTTCCCGTATTCCGAACATCTCTCAAATACACAAGTTTCTATATGTATATAACCACGTTCAATCATCCAGTTTTCACAACAATATGGTAGTTTTAGTTTTATATCTAACACTGACTCTGAATATGGACCAGCTAAAATATGAAAGAACAGGGGAATCCTATCCCTATATATTTATATGATTGTATCATACAAAATCCAGCAATTGCTAGGCACCACTCAAAATAGAAACCTACCAAAATACGAGAGAATTTCAGAGCAAACATGCCAGCTTCAAGAACAATACACTAGACAGCCTCTAAATCTGAAAAAAGAGAAAAATAGGATGAGTCGTTAAAACTCCCCAAGAGTCTCGCAAGAAAACAAGAAAGATAAGTATCGCACTGAGTGTTTAGATTTAAATACGAATTTAAGGCAAAAAAACGATATAAAAAAAAAACAATTTTCAGCATGAGACAAAACATTCGTGAATATAAAGGAAAGTCAAAACCAGCAAAAGTGAAATTTTATGTGAGTAGTTCAAATGGAGAGATATTATTGTATTGTTGAGAGTGAAATTTTTGTGTTAAGTTTATTCTATAATTGTGTTTGTATCCAAAATTTGCAACTAAAACGTTTTTTTGCAAATTAAACATTAATTAATCTTTACTCGAGATAGAAATTATTTGAGAAAATAATAATTAAACAAAAAAACATGTACACTTGATTTGAGATGGAAAAATGTCATTGCAATTAGAAAACTATGTAAACTTATGTGTTGAACTACAGACCAGGAGTATAAAGAAAGACAACTAAAAATGTAAGAAAATAAAGACAAAAATTATAGAATATAAATTACTGAAAATAAAATGGTGAAAAATATTATAATAACCTGCAATTGTGAATGTCATAAAACTTTCTTAACAGGAAAAAAATTCTCGTTTAAATATTTATTTACATAATATGTCACAGAGACTAACTCGTTTCCCTTTTTAAAGACAAAAAGAAAAAAAAGAAACATATATCACGTGCAACTAACAAAAAAACAACTAAAAAGTCATAATGAGCATAATGAGTACGAAATGTAATCGTAGAGAGATCAATACCGCTTTAATTTTTACTTTATTTTTCTATCAAGTGGTAAACTAGGTAGTTCTACACAAAGAAAAAAACAGTTATATTCATACATTATTAAAACTTCATGTATAAAAATATCAGTGACGAAAAATCATTAAATTAAAGTAATGATCAATAGAATAAGACATAAATTAGGTATGTAAGTTCTAACTCTTGTGAAAAATATTACTAAGTCAACAAAAATACTTGGTTATAAATAAAATTGATAAAACCAAAAATAGATAAAACAGACACGGTACTCTAAACAAATAATAGGTTGATTGTCAAATATGTGTATTGTAACAAATATATATTAGAGTTTGATAATAAGTATCATGAGCATATTTATTAAAAATATTTAATATGTTATTATATAGGATCAACTAACTATAATTGTTAAACTTTCAAACAAATAAAACTATATAATTTTTATAAAAAGAAAATTTCATTCGACCTATCCATTAATCATGTAATATTTCTTTCAATAATATATCTTAGTCATATTTTCCTTCTTAATCCAATAAATATATATATATATATATATATATATTTGACATAATTAGTTAGAGTCACTAGAACATGCACAATTGATACAATTAGTTAGATTTATTGATACAAGCACGTATAATGCAAGTAGTCACATTCATTAGTATAAGCACATGTGATATAATTCGTTAGATTAGTTGATATAAGGATAAATTATATTATTAGTAAGATTGAGATGATATAATTAATCAACTCACTAATATGAGTATAAATCACTAATATGAGTATAAATGATTAGTTGGACTTATAATTTTGTAATGCTAATAAAGATAAATGAGTTTAACAAAACCTACTCATTTCAATCCTCATGCTCAAACTTCAACTATATAATAAATGTTCCTATCGTGTCAATTTATACACTAATGAAATAAAATAATAAAGATAGAGACAAACATAATGTTAGGGACACTTGACTCAAAAATAATAAATGTTCCCTTACTTGGTTTTTTTTATTTATAAGATTGATGTTACACATTTTACATAACGTTATTTTACCTGATAACTTGTAATGATTACAACTATCTCCACTTGAATTTTTTGTATTATAATCCCAATTGAATTTAGACTTTAGTGGTTAGTTTGTACCTGTAGGTTATTGGTAGGAATATAGTAATTTACACATAGAGAATTTTTAATTAAGGGGATCAAGCCTCTCCTACATTAAAGTCATCATATAATAAATAATAATTTTTATTATAATTTTATTCTGAATTATATTGAATTATACGATGATATTAAACTCGTTGTTCTTTAGATGTTCAATTAAAACTTCTATAATCTTTACATGTTTTCATGTTAGTTTTCTTCTCATTTGAATTTTTTATCCTCGTCACACAAAATTATTTTTCAATCTAATTCTTTTTATCTTGCAATTTGTTCATAGTGTATGAGATAAAAATTTTGATCACTCAATAATTCATAGGAATATTATCATCTATTAATTTATTCTCAAAAAATATTAAATCATCCAACTCATTAAATGTTGAATACTTTATTATAAAATTATAATTTTGTAACTTTGTGGGATGTTGTACTACTTATATTTTTAATGACATCATATGTTAAAATAAAGTGCTTTCGTTTATCAAATAGCTTTACTTTTATTTTCTTAATAAATATATATTGAACATGCTTTCAAATTTTCATTCTTAATTAATTTGAATACACTGATTAAATATACAAAGGAGTTATACATTATATATCAACCACTTGTTGTATATACCATGATTTTATCTGGGGGCGGGTTGAATGGTTAAGTGTTCACACATTATAAGAATGGTTCCAATAATAAAGAATATTTTTTAGATCGCCTTGGGAAAACTAACCAGAATTAGCGAAATTACAGTATCATAAATGGAATTGGTCTCTAATCTAATGGTGGAAAAAAGTTGTGAAGGAAAAAAATATGTAATTTTTTTCTTACTTTTTAAATAACTATTTTATAAATTATACGATGTTTAATTAATCAATAATAGAAACAATTACATAGACTGGGTATTTACAATTAAACTCTTAATTTGGTATTAATTGATTTTATATTAAAATATTTTTATTCAAATTAAAGCTGTTTTTTTTTTCTCAGTATATATTCTCCAATTGCTTTCTAAATTTCAAATCCAAAATATAAATTTTAAAATAGGTGAATGTCAGTTACATTTACAATACTTTGAACAGTATTAGTCTTTAAATGGATTTTGTTTATGAAGAAGTCCAATTTCATGTACTTGCTAGCCTTTCCTTTTAAATGATTTTAAAGAAATATTATTGTGAGTTATTGTTGAAGTTGAAACACATACGTAGACTTTATCGAATTAGGCATTCCTAAAACCTAAATGGTACTTCTACTTTGAAAAGTTGAAGTTTAGAAAGATTTCGATTCTTTTAAGCTTTTCTAACAAAATCACCGTATTGAAAAATAATAATTGAGAATTACAATAACGTCCCAAAAAATTAATATAAAAATATAAATTCGTAAATATATATATATAAGGTAGAAATAAATTGTTAGAATAGTTCCCACACATCTCTAACAAATGGTAAAATTCTCACATCATACTTTCATTTGCACGATTCACATTATTAATAAAGTCTTCAAATCATTTTATTACTTAATACTTACGTACATATAAAATAGGAAAGCATTAAAAAATAAAGTATTTCATTCACCCCATTCATTCACTAACAAACATAATCAACAATTTCTTTAGTGAGCATGAGAATATCATTTAGGGAGGAATTACTTACTTGAATAATAAATTTTAGTAAAATAGAATTTGTACAAGACACTTTCCTCACTTGAAATTGTATATTGCTTGATATATATTGCTTTCATGGCTTTCAAGTTATAATGTTCTTCTCACTCAATACATACTCTTGTAAATATACCATAATATTAATAATATTAACAATATTAATAATATTAACAATAATACTAATATTAGTAATAATTTTAATGTTAATGTTAATATAATATTAATAAAAATATTTGTATTAATATTATTAATATCAATAACAATATTGTTATTAATATTACTAACATTAAAAACAATATTAATACTATTAATAATATTTTTAATAATATTATAAGAATATTTATCTCCAGATCCTTTCAATTTTTCATCTTTTTATAAAGTAAAAGTTTATTTTTCGTACCATTTAATACTCTTTTTTTCAATGTACACTAAAATATCTTTTACTGTACTCTGCTATAGACTATTTTACCGATCAAACAACTCTACATCAATATCTACTGCTTCCAAAACTTTGAATCTTAGTTATTATACCCGCACAGCATGTTGCCAGCTATTAGAAAAAATCTTTACCAATAATAAATATCAAGCAAATAGGTAACTCTTAATTCTGTTCTTAAAAAAATTGACAAGGACAACCCAAATTTAAACAGTACACAAATTTTACTCCAATCTTTATTTTTTAGAATTATGCATATTGCAGTAATTTTTAAGGAATAATGTGCTTATATTTATATAGAAAGATATAACTAACATTATTCAATTTTAAAGACTAAAATTGTGATAGAAATGACAAATTTGTTGAATTCAATCCGTGCATGTACTCTTAACATTAAACAATAAAAGGGTGGCTGGTCCGTGTAATTTCAGTTCTTCCCATTTAACTTTAAACAAGAAATTTCTAAAATACATTATAATTTTTTTTTTTAAATCACAGTTGAATAGAGTCCTTAATTTTTCTTTGAATAGAGTCTTAACTAATAATAATAATAATAATAATAATAATAATAATAATAATAATAAAAGGAAATGGCATGACCCACCAAAGCAAAGGTTGTAGTAAGAAAATGAGTGACGGCGCGGAATGATAGAAGAAGACGTAGATGGTTGATTAGTGAGGTTGTTTTCCGTGAAAGGAATCGTGGGTGGTGAAAACTAGCCACTCTTTAAATCTTGAAGAAAATATTCGCAGCTATGAATAATGGTGCCCACTACCTATTTGTGATTTGTTTGCCCTATCAAAGTACCAACTTTAAGTTATATCTATGTTACTCACTCCCTTCCTTTTCTGCTTCCTGTGACATCTCCTTTCTTCTCCTTGATTGCCCCCAGTCAATACATTCGCTTTTCAAATTTTCATTTCCTTTCCTTACTCTCTTTTGTACTACACCATCTTGTCAGAGTATCCATGAAGCAATACAAAAATTTAAACCATAGCAAGTCAGAGAGGAAACATAATAACATAAATTTGTTAATTATTATAATCCCCTTTTAAAATTTAGAGTTTTCACCGTTTTGTTTTTTAACTCAATTTTTAAATAACGTGGGACTCCGAAAAGTTCAATAGTCGAATTAAGGAAAAGAGTTTTTATTCCATAAACTATAAGACAATATATATATATAAAGATGGTAAGAAAAATAGTAATATTTATATCATTCCATTTATATGATATATATAAGTGTGTGAAGACTTTCTCTTCAAATTATAAGTTAATTATATGGTGTTCTACTAATAATAAAATTTTATTATTATTAAATTAGTTACGTATAATTACATTTATAAGTGTTTCAAATTCATTTTTTAATAGAATTTTCCCGATAAACTATTTAGTATAATTTTATTTTCATAGTACGGTTAGAGCTCTATTTATACCCTAAATAATAAAATATCGTACTTATACCATTATATAAAGATACGCTCTTTTATGATAGTTTTGGTGTCATTTTTATATTACAGTATATCTTTCACAGATTAAAAAGTAATTTTAATACTTCATAATAATATATATTAATAATCATATATTTTTTTAACTCGAGTAATTGTATAACCTCTATACTCAAAAGTAATCATAGATGTAGAAAGATTCATATGTCAAATTTCTCTCAGACTATTTGTTTTAATAAAAAATAGGATTGGTATAACTTGTTATCTTCAATTGGTTGGAAGGATTTTTTTTTCCACTCTAATTGACTGTTTCACATTACCTTTTTCTAGTCTCACTTTTTCTTTTTGGTTGAGTTTTCTTTTATTTATAGACTCTCGATCGGAAGAACACCTACAAAATATGTTTTGATGCTGAAGTAAGTATTCGATATTCGGTGTAATTAATATGTAATAATATACATTTTTCTTGAAAATTGTGGTTATTTATATGTTTATTATAAGTCCATTATTATTGGATCAATTACGACTAAAAACGTATTACCTAGTATTTTCGTATTGTTTGTATTTCTGTATTGCTTATGCTCATTAATCTTCTTTTGATCTTAGTATATTTTAAACATGTCGATTGACCATAATCATCGAAAACCGAAACGTATGAGTTTCGTCCCATTCCGATTAGTGCACTATCAAATATTTTCCTTTCCCTCACAATCCTTTTCAAAAAAATTATCTAATTAAAAAATACAATTGTTTTATTCTAGTATAATATAGAAATGCCGACAAATAGAAACGCATCTGATGATGGAATTATTAAGCTGATTTAAACAAGTCCACTTTAGGAAAAGTTAACGAACCTTTGATAATTGTACGAACCTTTTTTTTTTTAATATAAGTGTGTAACCTAATTTAAAAGTAATAATTATTTTGAATTTATATTTAATCTTAAATTATTCAAAACGTACACGTATACATACATCTTAAGTTGAAAATTGAGAAATAATGAGTTTAAAAAGTAAGAGGAACCTTAAGGTTAGAGTTCTGTTTTGATTCTAACAAATAGATATATAAAGCATGCGGTGAGTTTAGGAAAAGTGGGGCTGCAAATTAAAGCTTATACATTCTCCATTCTCTCTAAAGCCTGCCTCCAAATTGGTCGTAGGTGTTTTGAGAGATGTGTGGGAACTATGCTAACAATTAATTTGAAATAATGTTTATATTTACAATTTTATATTTTTTATATTAATTTTTTGGGAAGTTATTGCAATTCTCATTTTCTTTTCAATACGGTAATTTTGTTAGAAAAACTTAAAAGAATCAAAATCTTTCTAAACTTCAACTTTTCAAAGGTAGAAGTACCATTTACGTTTTAGGAATGCCTAATTTAATTCCATTTTTAAAATAAAATATTAAAGTCTACGTATGTGTTTCAACTTCAACAATAACTCACAATAATATTTCTTTAAAATTATTTTTAAAAAATGCTAGCAAGTACATATGAAATTGGACTTCTTCTCATAAACAAAATATTCCTGTCACTGCCAGCTTAATGTAGTTAACTTATAAAAAAAAGTGGGTAATTAATTAAGAAAGAAAATTTGATAAGCATGTTTAATATATTTTTTAAGAAAATAAAAGTAAAACTATTTGATAAACAAAAGGACTTTATTTTAACATATGATGTCATTAAAAATATAAGTAATGTAACATTCCAAAAATAATCTAAAATTATAATTTTATAATAAAGTATTAAACATTCAATGAGTTGGAGGATTTAATATTTTGAGAATAAGCTAATTGATGATAAAAAAATTATAAAGAATTGAGTTTAATTTAGATGCAAGATTTCACCTCATACACTCTGAAAAAATTGAAAGATAAAATTGAAGATAAGATTAATTACATTAAAGAAATAACTCTTGTGTGATAGAGGAGAAAAGAATCTCATTAGAAGGAAATTAACATGAAAAACGTATATGTCATAAGTTACTTTATTTAAATATCATAACATAGTAAAACTATCACAGTTTGAGTTTTATTTGAACATCAGATGGAAAGAGTTTAATATCATCATGAATAAGATATAATTCAAAATATTTATTACAAACTTCATTTATTAGGATAAGAACAAAAATTATTATTCATAATATATGATGACTTCAAAGTAAGGATAAGTTTGATTATTCTATTCCATTAAAAATCCTCTAAGTATAAATTACTTTAATTATCTTTATACCAATTACATTCAATTACAAAGTAACCACTAAAGTCTCAATTCAGATGAGACCAAAATAAAAGAACTTAAAAGTCAAATTAAAAAAAGTGTAATCACCACACAGATTAAACTGTAAACAAAATTTTATGTAAGATATGTACACTTGGATAAATACATCAATCTTAAAAAAAAAGAAATAAAATAAAAGAACAATTATTATATGTAACTATTATTAATATTAATAACAATATTAATATTGATTTTATTATTAATAATATTATTAATAATTATTATTATAATATTAATAATATCAATTATTATTATAATTATAATGAGAATAATAATAATCATTGTGATTTTTAAGTTTGTGTGATATGGTAATTAAAGGTTTTGTGTCTGAACTCCTTCAAACAGCATATTTATAATATTATTAATAATATAACATGAGCATTGATGAAGAAAACACATAATTATATTTTCCTTATAGAATTTCTCTTTAATATTACGGAAATTTTGTTCCCTAAAAGAACAACCACAGGTTCTACATATATACATATATATATTCTTGCAATGAATTCTATGGCATAAAATATTGAAGGAATTTCTAAATATATTAAATAGTTATTAAATATTTTTTTATTTCCTTGTTATTATAGGTTTATCTATCTAAGAATTGAATGCAGTCTAGTATTGGCAAAATTTTCTTTATATGTAGTCTCTTATGTGTGATCTCTCACACACACACCAAAGCGTAGTTTCCATTTCCCTTCCCTCACATTCACTCTCGAGAAGACAATTTTGCTTCTCTTACACTGATCAAAGTCTCAAACCATGTCGGTGGATGAAAGAATGCGTGTTCTAATGGTCTCAATGTCCTTACAAGGCCACATCAATCCAATGTTTAAGCTAGCCAAGCACCTTCTCTCAAAGGGTGTTCATCATGTCACAATCGCCACCACCGAAGATGGCCGCGACCGCATGCTCAAGAACACAAAACCCTCCAATATCACAAACAACACAAACCTCAACAATTCCAACAACGATTCAGGAATGGAACTCGTGTTCTTTTCTGATGGCCTCAGCCTCGATTTCGACCGTTCCGACACGGAGTCAATGGTGAACACTATCCGAGAAAAAGGTCCCAAAAACCTGTCCACTCTCATCACCGACCTCACCAAAGTTCATAATTATTCATGTGTTATTGTCAACCCCTTCGTGCCTTGGGCTATCGATGTGGTAGTGGAGCATGGTATCCCATGTGCGCTGCTTTGGATCCAGGCTTGTGCTGCGTATTCTATTTACTATCGTTATTTGAAGAATATTAATCCTTTTCCTAATATGGATGACCTCAATGAGAAGGTGCACTTGCCAGGACTACCACCGTTTGAGGTTAGGGATAGTCCTTCTTTTATACTTCCTTCCACCCCTTGTCACTTTAGGCAAGTTATGAAGGAACTGTTCGAGGCTATGGATAAGGTGAATTGGGTTTTAGGTACTTCGTGTTATGAAATCGAGGAAGAGATTGTCAATTCAATGGCCTCATTAACCCCTATTTACCCTGTTGGACCATTGGTGTCACCTTTTCTATTGGGAGAAAAGGAAAGAAGTGATGTTAGTGTGGATATGTGGATTCCAGAGGATTCCTGCATAGAGTGGCTTGATACTATGCCAGATTCTTCAGTTATCTATGTGTCTTTCGGTAGCTTGATTGCGTTGTCACAAAAGCAAGTAGATAACATAGCTGTGGCTCTGAAGAACAGTAAGAAAGCATTTTTGTGGGTGATTAAGCCGAGTGATGGAGAGTCTAACCATGTTCCTGAATTGCCAAATGAATTTTTGGAGGAAACTAAGGAGAGGGGTTTGGTGGTGAAGTGGTGCCCTCAGGAGAAGGTGTTGATGCACCCTTCTGTGGCTTGTTTCATAACCCATTGTGGGTGGAACTCCACGCTTGAGACTTTGGTTACCGGTGTGCCTGTTATTGCTTGGCCTTTTTGGACGGATCAGGCCACCAATGCCATGCTGATGGAGAAGGTGTTTCGCAATGGCGTTAGGGCGAAGTATGGGGAAGATGGGACTGCGAACGTAGAAGAGATTGAAAGGTGCATTAAGGATGTTACAGAAGGGCCAAGAGCAGAAGAGATTAAGAAGAGAGCAATGGAAATGAAGGAGTTAGCACTGAGAACATTGCAGGAGGATGGTACTTCTAACAAGAATATCAATAAGTTCATCACTGACCTCATTGTTGGGAATTCTGCTAGGGCTTGACCATCTACATCCCAGGCTCTCTCTATAGCTCCTGCACTGTGTCTAAAGATGATGGGAAAAACAGTTAAACCCTATGTTTCTCTCTCTTACTTTAAGGTGTATTTTTTAATCAACAACAAAAATAATGAATAAATTGGAAATAATAGAGTATTCCAACCATATAAAAAAGGGTCACGTAAGTTGCAATATGTATTGGTCCTTTAATAATAATCATATATATTGTTCATTTACATATACATGTTTCTGGTTTATTTTGTTGTTAATTAGGCTTTGTTATAATTTAGAGGTACAAAGATATAGTCATGTGCATATTAATAAAGTATAATCGCTAGGAGAATGTTAGCATACATTTTGGGAATATTAAAAAATGAATTTATATGTCTATATGAGTCCACTTTAGTGCTAAATTCTTTTGTCAAATATAGAAAACAAGTTCTAAAATGTTGAAGCGTAAGCGTAAAATGGCAAAGAAAATCAGAATGTTCATAACATAGAAGGTATTTTGGGGGTTGATATATCTTACTCAATCCTTGTTATCTTGGAGAGAACATGAGTTTTTTCCCTGATAGATCATCTCATTGTGTGAGGAAGTATATATGACTATTTTGCAATAAGATTTTCTTTTTAGATTTATATAAGGGTTAGAAGCTAATGGTTCACATTAATTTATTATTTTTTGTCAATAAAAAAATTTATTGTGACAACCGATAGGTTGGAAGTGAAATGTGATGATCTTTATAATATGTGATAATACTTTCTCTTTTATAAATAAGTTTGTATATGGTTAAAAGTACCACTTCTATTTATAATAATTTTTATTATAGATAAAAAAAAAATACAAAAGATTCACATTATTCATCTATCTTGTTTTAACTTAGCTAATTTATATATCTTTAAAAAGAAATCATCATTATTAAAAATAAATAAATATTAGGTATTAAGATAAGCTAATTAAGAATTACAAAGACAGATACTCTATTTATTTTTCATTTGCTTGTTATTTTTTTTCCTATCCCAAATTGTTTGTTGAGAATGATTTTTGAAGTGGGTAAGTTAACTAAAAGTTAGCTGGTTAAAAATTAAGGTATAAAATTGAAAATATAGACATTTTATGACAACGTTTTGTAATTATGAAAAAAAAATATGAGTTGTAAAACAAACAAACATAATAAGTATTTATTATGATGATCATAGTGTCATAAGTATTTGTTATTATGGTCACATTTTAATTGTCATAGTAAATATTTTGATAGATTAAAATAAAAAACAATTTTATTGACATAAGTTCTTATTGTTCTTGTGACTTGCGGGAAGGGTGAAGTTCAGTGAAAATGACTCTCATCATCAAGAATTACATTGGACGAAGCAAACAACAAAGAACAAAGATGATGGTAAGTGTTATTGATTCTCCTTAACTTTGTTCTTCATCTTCTCGTTCTCAATCCTAACATTCCAAACCCTAACTAAATGTGTTGCCTCGCTCTTCCATCCTCAAAATCCGACTTGGAGTGGTTGTGAGCAATGATGTCGTGGCTAAGATCTGATGTGAACAAAATCTTACTAGTGCCTCAACACTTTAACTTCTTTTGCGTTTTCATTCTCATCTTTTTCCAACTTCAGTATTAAGGAAATAATAATTATCAAATTATACGCAATTATTGCATATAATATTGTACGATATTGTTATATGCAATTAATTTAATAATGATAGAATCTCATGATGAGTGGATCCTATTGTACGATATTGTTATATGCAATTAATTTAATAATGATAGAATCTCATGATGAGTGGATCCCTGCCTAATTAGATTGTAATTTGGAGAGAGAAAGTCTCCCTACACTAGTATATACCTATATACATGAAGTGATGTAAATACACACATAAGACATAAGAGAATAAAAACATCTTCTTCCTTCTTACATACAATTTTCTCATATGGTATCAGAGCACCAATCTTGGTGTGCTCTGACCGCCTCTCCATTTTTATCCACTAAATAAGAAATCATGTCTGGCAAAGAAGACACCAGTAACGAGTCCGATAGAAACCTCGTACAAGGCTTCACCGCCGAGCAAATTCAGCAATTGACAAGGCTATTTACTCGCTTAACAATAACGGTAAAAGTAACACGTTTGTTAGCATTGTAGGTCTACTTGCCCATAACTCGTTTATTAATTCTGCTTTTACAAAACCATGGATTTTGGATAGTGGAACAACCAATCATTTTGCATCTGATTCACAATTTTTCACACACACTTCATCATCATTTATTACAAATCTTAATCTACCCACAGGCTCAACTGCGCCCATCTCATCTACAGGCACAATTAAATTCAATGACAATATCACTCTTAAATATGTTCATTGCGTTCCTTCTTTTAATTTAAATCTCATGTCCGTTAATAAGATAACCAGTTTACTAAATTGTTGTGTCGTTTTTACTCCACATGGTTGCGTTTTGCAGGACTTGGCTACGGAGAGGATGATTGACTCGGTTAAACAACATACAGGCTTATACTACATGTCCCCTCTTCCAAACCAAGCTCACGCATCTCAAATTTCAACTGACCCTGATTTATGGCACAAGCGCCTCGGACGAAGAGCTTTCCGCCTTGCAGCTAAATCAAACATGGACCTTGACACCGTTACCCATTGAGCATAATCCCATCGGATGCAAATGGGTCTATAAAATACAATACAACTCAGATGGCAGCGTCGAAAGATATAAGACACACCTTGTCGTAAAGGGGTACACTCAGATTGAAGGTGTCGACTATTCTGAAACTTTTCACCAACAACAAAATTAACAGCTTTTAGGTGTCTTCTCACCATTGCAGCAACCAAAAATTGGTTTACTCACCATCTAGATGTGCAAAATGTCTTCTTACATGGCACATTGCATGAAATTATTTACATGAACTTGTCACCCAGGCATCATCGACAGGGGAGAACATTGTATGTCGACTCACAAATCTATTTATGGTCGCAAACAACATCTTGGACATGGTTTTCAACATTTTCTCTCGTGATTAAATCTATAGGATTTCAACAGTCCAAAACATACTACTCTTTATTCACAAAACAAAATAACCTCTTTTGATTTATGTGAATGATATTCTTTTGATAGGAAATGATTTGACAGAAATTCAATGCGTTCAAGATTGTCTATTACAACAATTTCGCATTAAAGATCTTGGAGACTTACAATATTTTCTAGGGATTGGATTTTCACAGGTGCTTGTCTAGACAAATCTCCAATAGGGCAATACCTTAAACTCACACCACCAGACGATGGAGAGTTATTAAAGGATCCAGTCAAATACAGGCGACTCGTGGGACGAATGATATATCTCATGGTTACTCGGCCTGACATAACATTTTCGGTTCGGACCCTAAGTCAATATATACAGGATCCGTTTAAGATGTGTTATGGATGAACTAAAGAAAAAAATAAAGAAGAAAAAAGAAAGTTAAGAAAGTAGTTGACATTATAAATAATGTAACAAGTAGAAGTGTTTAGTATACTTTCTCTAATGATTAAAAGTTATTCAATATATGTCAAGATGTAGTCTAATAATAATTAATCTGATAAAAGATAAAGATAAATAAAAAAATTAAATGGAAGAGAAAATTAATGTGTCAAAATAACTAGTATACTTCTTAAGGTTACAAAAAGGGAAAGACAATCTTTTCTTGCACCCCTACATTTTTCTTCATGCGCCCCACAATGTTATGCAAAGATGAAACATTTCCTATTCAAAACTGCCCCACAATTGATACCTATTATTCCTCACAATACAGTTCGATAATTTTACGCAATAGAGAATCTGTATTTATTTCTTTGCATTACGGATTATGGAATACAGTTAAATTTCATATTGGTGCTTCCGATAAAATTTCGGATTGGCGCTTTCGGTAACCTCCTGGACTGGTGCTTCCGATAATACATGAATGACAGTGTTAATCCAAAAAAATTGTGTCACTCCCCAATTTTTAGAAAACTATGATCCAACTGTGTGAGAAATTAAAAGAAAAAGAAATATAAACTAGGGTTTATGCAAAAACAGGTTAAAAGGGAAACCATTCAATGTCCTAACAAGCACAAACATGCTCCGATTCAAGGGGGGGAAGTTATAAAGTCCTTTATCTCTTTGTTTGCATGTCTTTGGTTCATTATTTCTTCAATCAGGCCAGAAATAGTTGTTTCCTTTGACGAGAGACCGTTGTAGAAGCCATAAGGTACAATTGGCCTTCAACAAAACCTGATCTTGCAGCATAAGGAGGAAAAACCAGTTGAGGGAACTGAGCAGTGGAATCCAATTCTCTAACAGGGTTAGAAAACAAATAGGAAAAGGTGGTAGATTGATGAGTAATTGATATTATAATATGAGTTGTCTCTTTGATGAATGTTGAGTAAATAAAATGCAGAACATCCATAATTAAAAAAATCATTCTGGATCCGCCAATCCATAATTCAAAATATGCATTCTGGATCCAAAATTCATAATTGAAAAAAAATCATTCCGGATCCAATAATCCGTAATAGAAATTAGGCTTCCAGATTCAACAATCTGAAAATCAACAATTTATGCAAACTTTTCTTCTAGAATAACACCCCCTCATCCGAAAAGTAACATGATTCACTTTTGGATTGATGAATTCGTAGCACACTCCCAAATCCCGATTTCAAATAAAAGGTGAAGGTTAGTTTTAGGATTTAAAAAAATATGGGGGTTGCAGGAAGAAAAACTTATGGGTGCAGGAAGAAGAAGCCCAAAGGAAAAGAGAGCAATGAAAGGACATACTGAACAGTGGGGTGATGGAAGGAATAGTGGATGTATGACACAACTGAAAGCAAGAGCAACCCAGACCCAAATGGAAGTTCTTTCATAAATGTCGATATTGAGGGTAAGAAAATCAACCTTGCAAGAAAAGGTGAAAGCTTTTTTGTTTCAAAGATCTCGCAATGGTATAGGATTTAGGATTTATGGTTTAGGTTTTAAAGTTTAAGGTTTAGGGTTCATCTGATGCTCACTTCCGTCATTTTATTGTCACTGCAACTTTACCAAGGTATTTGATACATGAAGCTAGATTGTATTTTGTATTTTAAATAATTGAAGGAAAAAAATGACATTTAATATTGTTAAGATATTTTTATTTTGATTTGTAGTAAAAATCTTAGGACACTTACCAGCAAGACTCCCTGTTTTGCTATTTTAATTGAGAAAATCTTCTTGGGTCATGTTTTCAATGGTGTAAATTAAAATTAATGATTTAATGGTTATTGTAAAAAAATAAATGATCAACATACAAAATAATATATGATTCTACACCCACAATAAACAGGATAAAGAGATGACGGTTTAACTAGTTCAATCCAATCTGAAAAAAAAAAACCATTATGGATCTCTTTCTATATTTGAAATGTATTTAAAGATAGGTGTTTGACATTAATACTTCATAATTAATTTATTGTCAATCATTCAATATGTATTATTAGAATCTTTTGCATCGTAAGGACCTATTTCAATAATTGTTTTAAGTTGTTGGGACAACACACAACATACAACACATAACTTTGCCTTTATTTTTGTGCGCTGCCCCACTCCGCATTGTCATCCCTACTCACTATGACCTTTATTTTATTTTATTTAAAAAAAATTGAATTTAATGTGAAAAAATTCATTTTAATCCTCTAATGAAATTGATATTAAAAATAAGAGTGATTTAGTTTTAAGTAAAATTTTATATTTAAAATTTGTTAATAAAAAATAATATAAATAAAATTCTTCATTAAAATATTTTGTAGCAAAACTTTGATAAGACACTCTCATATAGTTTACATATAGAAAGAAAATATATGGAAAACAAAAATTTAATTATTTTTAATAAAATCTTCTAACAACCCTCATACTTGAATGACTTCATATTTTTTTATCTTAATTGAATGAATTAAAACAATTATGAAATTTTAATTTTTTGGCAGCAAAAATAATTTTTTTATTTTTAATAAAATTTTAATTTAAAAAATATTCCTTATATAAACTTACTTGCACACTGGCTCTTATGCGAAAGAGACTAATGAAATGAGTCTGCACTCTTTGTGTATGACGGGTCAACCCAACCTGTATTTTGCATACTAGCTCTACGTTTAACCTATGAGAAACAAATAAGCCGCCATTGTCACTCCTAATTTTTAATTTTAAAAATATTTTGAATTAAAGACAAATAAGTCTGTCCCACAACTACCTTTTAAATCTTATTAAAAAGCCAGTTATCATACATTTTTTACTGTATGGTGTGTACAAAGTAATAAAATATTGTCGATAATTAAATTAAAAATTGAACAAAGTTATGGATAATTAAAAATTGTGTAAAAAAGATTTAAGAACCAAAGTTATAAAAGGACTAAAGGGATAAAAAATACAATTAATTAAAAAATAAAGGAAAGAAGATGTTAAACGATACTAAAACATTTAAAAAAATGCTTAATAGAAACTAAAATATAAAGTTTTTATTTATAATACTGAGATGTAAAAATCGTATAGAAATATAAAAACCTAAAACATCAAGGTCGAACACGTAATCGCCAATACAATTCTATGTTTGTTAAACGTCGCTAGAGGGATTTGACAATTCTATGTTTCCACGCCTTCTTTTAAAATCACTTATCATTCCCATTATCCCATTTATTGAGGTTACCCCCTTTCCGACAGTGTAGTCATTTATATATATAAATTGCGAAATAAATTGTAATAGTTCTACATAATTTAGGCTACTTAGTTTATTCATTAAGTAAAAATATAATTATTTTAAATAAATTTTTAATTAAATCCTATTTAGCATCAGATAAAAAGGATAATGTTGTTGAGAGTGACTTTCCATTAATTAATAATTTCCATAAACACTATAGTAGTATACATCACTGCTTGACTAGTCAGTGCGACATTTGCGAACGCAGCCCTCTTCTTCTCCCCTCTTTTCCTATGCATGTTTATTTATTTTCTTTTCTTACACTCAATTCTTTTGCTGACTCAAACCCGATTCTTTTTCCCCAAATTCAACCCTACCAAACACAATATTCTTTTTATTCAAATATAAATTAATTTTTTATTTTATTTTATCGTTATATAAGTTAAAAATTTAATAAATGACATTTCAGTTAAATTTAGAGTTAATTTATTAATAATATATTTCAATATTGTAATCTAACGTGGTATTTTGGGTTGAAGGTGTTTCAATTGAAGTATTAGGCTACTATTTACTAGTCTTGGTCTTCGACTTGAAGCAGAGGGCAGCAAGGAAAACTGAGTGACGAGTTTTATTTACCAACTTACACAAGTTGGACCCGCAATTATTCCATTTTCTAATTCCTTCAATAAGTGTCCAGTGACGCGAGTGTTTCTTCAAACCTACAGTGTTCCAAATTGACTATATCATCTTTCGGAACCACGTAGGTTGCTTCCTCCGCAAGATTTTGGTCGTCTTCCATATTTGAATGTGCATGTTAGATTCACTTTGGTCGACAACTTCCCCCTCTATAAAAACCACTTCAATGCTACACAATTTTCAAACACAACTTATCCCTTCTTCTCTCACTCCCTTACATTCCCAAACAAACACACCAACACTACATTTTCTTTGCAGAAATTAAAGATGACAAGCATCACGAAAACTCGGGCCTTTGTCGTTCTCGTTTTATTGGTCATGAGCACTGGTCTGATGGGCTTAGAAGCCCGTCCACTGAGTATCTCTGGCACTGGAGAAGGGGTTGAAGTGGTGGACTTCTTTGATTGGTTAAGTCTGGGAGCGATTAAGGAGTCGGGTCCTAGTCCTGGAGGGAAGGGTCATCGGTTTACAAATAGTAACACCCTTGGTGGAATCAAGGACTCGGGTCCCAGCTCCGGAGGAGAGGGTCACAAATTTACCAACAGTGAGACCCTTGGAGGAATTAAAGAATCGGGTCCAACCCCTGGCCAAGGACACTAACATGTTCATGCTCCCCACACCCTCCAGTTTAGGGACTACTTCTCCTTATACTTGCCAAATAATTCTCGAAAGATTACTTTAGTTTGAGGTTAATTGATTCCTTCATTTCTTTAATTTGTGTTTACATAGGCTGTAATACTCCTGTTGATGTACTATAGTTCAGAATTCAGATACTTGTGTTCTGTCTTATTTTCCGTAGTGCCAATAATGGTAAAGTAAGTACAGAGTAATGCAATTCAGAATATATGAAGCTCACATACTTGTTTTTGAATAGTGTGTTGTCGGATACTCATATACTCGTACGATACTTATAGGACACGTATTCGTGAAGTGTCAAATTTCAGAACGGTTCTAACACAATTTTAAAAAGAAAAAATATATTAATTTTTTAAAAACTCAAATTTATTGTATAAATTTTTATTATAATTATAAAAATAAGAAACAAATCATTTTGAATCGGTCATCAAAAATATTTTTCTACTCCAAAAAAATAATCTGAAACATACTTATACACATAAATCTTTATTATCAATTAGTTTATATAATTCATAATTATATAATATATAAATTCGTATTCAGGTATCTTAAATTTTATATATATATATATATATATATATATATTATACGTATATTTGTATTCTTCTCAGTGTCCGTTTGCAAAATTGAAATGTTTCACATGTTATATTATTTATTTGTCAACCATTTTGCCCATGACTAGAATCACTAATACATAAGGCCTTGATTTGATGGATGTTTGGAACTGTGTTCAAAGTTCAAACTCACTACTCACTTCCACGTGAAAACTATGGACGCTGTTTAAGGCGTAATAGACGGAAACCAAACAGCCATGCGAAAAATAAGATGAATCCAATTACACGTGAAAAAAATATTTTTAATAGATTAATATTTTATAATTATTTTTTTTAATTTTTTTATCAATTAAACATATTAAAATTTCAATTACATCAACCACATTATTTGCAAACTTTCATAATTTTTTTTATTTCGATCTTATTTAATTTAAATCAAACTACTTTAATCTTCTTACTTTTTCTTTAAATACACTCAAATTCAATCGATCGTCCAAAGATATCTAGGTAATATTCCAAATCAAGTGTAATCTTTTGCTTACATCTTAAATCTACATATTGGTGTTGACTTCAACATATCAAATTTGAATTTAACACGTTTTGAACCCAATATACCATTATAATTTATGTGAGTTCAAAGTCATAACATAAAGCAAAACTACATAACTGGTTCAGTTATTCTTCGCCCATAAAAAAAATAACTGTTTCATGAGTAAAGGAATAAAAAAATAAGATTGCACTAAAAATAAAAAAAGATTAAAAATACTCTTTATAAGAAAAAATAAACAACATGTGATCTTGGGTTTAACTTAAAATATAGTGTGCTTTAAATCATTTACTGTATGCACTCCTTTCAGTCAAAACCACTTGTCCATGCAAATCTTTTATCTGCAGTTGCTCATGCAAGTTTAGACTATCTTTTTAGTACAACACTTAAAGCATTAATAATTCGACTTTATTACAGATAAATTTGGTTTAGAGTCCTCTTATAATGTATTGTTACTACTGTGTTAACCTTACTCAATTAAAATCAATCATCTTTATTTCTTTATATCTTGTGATTGTATAGAATGTATAAAATATGATTTTACATATTATTCACTTACTTATTCCTTTTTCACATTTTGTTCATTATGTTTTTTTCATACAATCATGAGTATGCAATATAATATCAGAGCGGTTAATCTTTTTCTGCTTCCTATAATATTCTAATTTTCTTGATACCTAATATGAATTATACATTTACGACTCTTGGTTTTCTAACATTTTTTTAGACTATTTGTATTCTCATAGTTTCTTTTGTCCTTTTTCAAAATGAGAGGGACAACGAAAATGAGTTAGAGATTTCCAATCAAACAACGAAAATGAGAATGATAAAATTATATAGCAAGATATGTGGTGCGGAGAAAAATGTGCAACTAACACTAAAGTGTTTGACTAACGAGAGGGTCAAGTTTTAGCTTACATTTACTATCACGAGAGGATTAGCTTCAAACCCTAATTCCAAACTCATAAACAAAATCATAGGTGCAACTTCAATTTATCGTGATTCCTGTCTTTTAGTTTATCAAACAATAGGACGTTGATGTCAAAGAGCCTTTATTATTGACTCTTTGAGCTTTGGAGGCGAATTTGGAGACCCATTTATATTATACATAATTGTGATATATTATTACAGTAATCCTAAAAATATAAAAACATATTTCATTATTTTTGTTTTTAGAAATTAATTCCAATTCATTTACATAATCCATTAAAACTGTATACCGCGGCTTAGATAAAAACTTCATCACATCACAATTACCTAACCATAATGGAAGATCTACAAATGAATGAACTAAAGTTAGCAAAAACAATTAAGTTAGTTGGTATATAAAAAATATGAAAAAACTTTAGGAAAAATAAAGAATGCAACTAATCCAAGGCTAATTCTCCCATAATGATATCACTTTTGAGATGTACCCAACACCTTTTGAGAAATTGATTTTTTTTTCTTTTAACATTTTGGATATCTATGCCCATAACACAAATAATACATTTCTAGATTTGGTTGTTCAACACTGATAAGTAACTTTCGGATATCATTATCTATAGTTTTATTAAGATACCCAACAATGACTTTTAAATGTTGAAATTTGAAAGTCTTTTTTATCTTCTGGATGCGAATATCCAGAATCTACAATGAATGCTTTCGGATATCTACATCCGTAAGCCACTTTCCGAACATCGATATCTAGAGACACCTTTGCACCATTGCCAGTGCATCCACTACTACAACAAACAGCTACACCACCACCACCTCCACTCAAAACGTCTCTACCACAACAAACGATGAGCTCCTTTGCATTTTTTTTTAAAATAAAAGTAACAGGGATAACTTGGGGTTTTAAAAAAAATGTTGGGTGCAAGTAACTTTGGTGCAGGGAGAATTAGTCTTAATCCAATTAGTTAGGGTGTTTCTTCATGCACCCTACATTTTTCTTCCTGCACCTCTGTATTTTTTAAAATACCAAAATTAGCCTTGCTATTTTTATTTGAAAATGTACCTTTATGGGGTTTATAGGTTTCCAGAATGTGGATTTTGCGAAATTTATGAATTTTGGTGGATTCGGAATGTATTTTTTTGACTTATAGATTGGTGGATCTGGAATATATTTTTTTACTTATGAATTGGTGGATATGGAATGTATTTTTTACTTTTGATATTTGATTATGGTTTTCAATAATTTGTTGGAATTTATTGATAAGATGTAAATTTGTAGAAGTATGGACAATGACAAAGGATTTGTTAAAATTCATTATTAATCAATTTTAGAACTGATTGGAAAACATAAACATAAACATTCTTATGCAATCGCCAAAACTTGGTCTTCATATGTAGTTATGAGGTTGTAATCGAATTCATAAATTAATACATAAACATACATTGTGGCTATTATAAATGCGGAAGAACAAATTCACTCATGATTGTGTAAGAACTAATTTCATCACCCTTTAAAATAATAATGTAAACAATGTGTAGCTTCATCAAATTAAAAAACAAAAATGCAACTAAAAACATAAAAAATATAAATAATTATCGTCGTTCATGTCATCTTTTGTGGACATACACACACATCATACAAATGAGCCACATGGTTTTCATAAGTTGTCAATAGACCCGTCCACTTTAATATTATAGTTCGGGTGTTTCTTTTACACCCCTTCAGTATTCTACAATCCAGTGGATTGGTCACTGTTGTCAACTTATTGATTTATGAATTCAATTACAACCTCATAACTACATACGAAGACCAAATTTTGATGATTGAATATAAATGTTTATGTTTCCCAATAAGTCTTAAAATTGATTAATAGTGAATTTATAACAAATCCTTCGGCATTGTCCATACTTCTATAAATTAACATCTTATTCTGAAATTCCAACAAATTATTGAAAACCACAACCAAACATCAAAAGTTAAAAAATGCATTATGAATTCACGAATCCATAAGTCAAAATAAGCATTATGAATCCACCAATACATAAGCCAAAAAAATGCATTTTGGATCCACCAATCCATATGTCAAAAAATACATTCCGAATTCACCAATGCATAAATAAAAAAAAATGAATTATGGATCCACCAATCCATAAATATCTCGAAACCCTTTCTAGAAATCTATAAACACCATAATAGTGTTTTTTCAAATAAAAATGGCAAGGTTAGTTTTGGTACTTTAAAAAATGTAGGGGAGTAAAAAGAAAAATGTTGGGGTGCAGGATGAAACACCCAATTAGTTATTGGGAAGTCGACCTCTATGTTTGGGCTTGGGCCATCTAAATTAAAACACCCACTTAAGGCTGTTTCTTCCCGCACCCTAACAACAATTTTTTTCCTGCATCCCATCATTTTTTAAGAAGACTGTTTTACCTCTTTTAAAAATGATTTCCAGATTTCTCTTTCCGAAATATTTTTGGAACATATTTTTTGGAACACATCTTATTAATTCTGGATTTATTAATCCGGAAATAAAAAAAATGTACTGTGGAAAGGATATTCCAGAATGATTTTTGTCTTTTGAATTTCTATTTTGAAAACACTCTTTAGTTACAAAACCCCTATTCTTTAAATAAGTTTTAATTACGAAATCCATATTCCAAAATTAAATAAAACTGTAAAAGGGTAATTTCAGCATTTTAAAGAATGTAGGGGTACAAGAAGAAAAAATGTAAGGGTGCAGAAACTCCCCCACTTAATTGTGTATCTTAATGTATTATTTGTTATACATTATATTATATTATATATAATATGTAAAATAAGGGAACAACTAAAAAAATCCAAAAAGGTCCCACCTCGGTAGAGTAGGCACTTTATTTTGTTCACTCAGAGCGTGTCGTTTTCCAGTTCCCGCCCAGTTCCATTTCGCTCGCTCCAACTCCACCATGGGAAATTCGTCCAAGGACGATTCCGCCACCTCCGTCGACGCCTCCGCTGGCGACGTTCAGCCCTCCAATTCCGGCGTCTACTCCGAGGGCGAGAAAGTGCTCGCCTATCATGGTCCTCGCATCTACGAAGCCAAGGCACCTTTTACCTCTCCCCTTCCCTTCTCTTTCAATTTTCTTTTTCAACGTTTTCTTTTCTTGATTCTTTCCAGTTCTTCTTGTTCTTTTCGTTTGGAATTTTATAATTACCGTTTCCGAAACAAACGGAAAGTTTGCCGTTGCTAAATACTCAGTAACCATTCCGCACTGGGGTTTTTCTGTGTTGGGGATTTTTTATCATTTGTTTTGTCTGTAAAATTAGCCAATTCTCCTTTCTTTGACTGAATTGTGACTTAGCAGTTTTTCTTGTTATGTTAAGGATAAACTTTGAGAGGTCTTTTTACGGTTTCTCGCCATTTACCCTATTTTCTGTTGTTCATTTTAATTTATCTATAAAATTTTAATGGTGATTATATCGCGTCACTTGTAATTTTCTATCGTGTGATTGATTTCATGTTGTTGTTAGGGTTATTTCAATCAGTCTTTGTTGGGCTACGTTTGCCTAATGTAAGGTTTCGCAGTAAATAACAGTTGTGATATAATTTACTGCAGACAGAGTGCGTTTTTATACTGGTTTTTCCCTTGTCTTTTTGTAGTTGTGACCTAATCTACTGTCTCATTTATGTCAGGTGCAAAAAACTGAGATCAGAAAGAGTGAATGGAAATACTTTGTTCACTACCTTGTAAGTTCAACCATAAGATTTCTTCCCCTGCAGCCTAATTTACTTCATTCTGTAACGGCTTAGTCGTTTCTTTTGATCACTCATCTCTTGAGTGTTCCTTGATTTAACTTTTCAAATTGATTAAAGTTTTAGCCTGAAAGAATTGAAGTCCTCAATCTCACTTAAAATGTTAAACATTTGAAAATTTCAAATGATTATGGGATATGCTATTGATTTTAGTTGTTTCATTTACTATTTTTGCAGGGCTGGAGTAAAAAGTGAGTTTCTTATCTTTCACTTGTTTCATTTAATGTAACAGAGGTACAAATGGCAACCTTTCCATGACAATTCAACCTTTCAGTTCACAATGTGTTATGGAATATTATAATTGTTGTTGTGTACATGGTGTGACTCAAAATTGCTTAAGAAAAAAAACATCAAGTGAGAAACAGAGTTAGTACTTGCAAAATTTCCAAGTGAAGCTCTCATTTTAAATGGCAATGAAAGTAGAACATAAGGTACTTGTTGCAAGGCTGTGTAATAATTAATCTATAGATTTTAGAGAGAATCATCTTCATATTTTTGGCTATAATTATTTGATATTAATGATTATTTTCCAAGCAAAAGGTTACACAGAATCATTAAAATGTGTATTTCCGAACAGTTGGGACGAATGGGTAGGTGAGGACAGGTTAATGAAACATACGGAAGAGAATGTAATGAAACAGTTGGCCCTAGACAAAAAGCAAAATGTAGACAAGAATGTTAAGTCTGGGCGTTCAACACAAGCAAAGGGCAAAACTTCTACAGGTAATCAGTGCTCTCTTTCAAATGGTGATAATTTACCATGACGTTTCTTGAAGCTTTTGCTTATCTAGTTTGTTCTTAATGAATCTGAAGTCCGCTAGTTCATGATTGGAAAGATTAAATATTTTCTTTTCATGACTCTCTTTAACATTTGGATTGTGCATTTATTGAATTTTATAATTTCAATTGTTGTGCCTATTTTTTCTTTTTGTTTTTACCTAAAGGTTATTTTGCTTGCTTATATATACATATATACATATTATACATGTCTATATAAATATATATGATATCCGTAAGTTGCAGATGTGGAATCCTTAAGGCCCGTTTTTTACTAAAGGTTATGTGCTTTACGTTCTGAATGAGTGATCAATAGTGACTAATGAGGTCTGCAAAGGGACCTTCAACAATGGACCTATGATAGTTTTGGTCAACATTTTATTTTGAAGATAGTTGGTTTTTATTGGTAAAGGGATATTTAGACTGTTCAAAGGAAAAGGAATCAAGATAATATGTCTAGACTTATCAGGTGCTTTGCATGCAAATTTCTACTGTACAAACAATGTAGTAGGTTTTGATAAATGATAATATTAATAAGTACATTTGATTTCCTTTTAACACACTACTTTTGGGAAACAAAGTGAGTGTTACCTCTGACTAAAATTAACTCTGGTCCTTCCATATAAGCACAGGCATTTTTGTGATGTCATCTCAAAATTGTTACAGTATATTCAACCATCTGTTATTGAAATCCAATTTCCCCTGTTTTAAATACTTGACAATACGTGTACACAGTTGGACAGGGACCAAATCCTTTTTTCTGTATCGTGTTGGAAAGACTATACTTTGACTAATTTTTGCTAGCTTGATATTTTTACATTTGTTTTGTATGCTGCAGATGCCAAAGCGGATAAAGAGGATGTCAAGAATAATGGTATTCATTAAATTTTATCCTTCACTTTCCTTTTTTGCATGTGCATCCTGCTTGAACACACACATGTAGATATGCATTTTTAAGTAACAAATCTTTGTACTTTTTTTGTCTTTGAAATTTTTAACTTGGCCTTCAGCCATCTCATTTTTATTTAGGCTTGACCCTGGCCCACACTAGCCCAATATTTTTACTTTTACAATAAAGCCCAACACATTACAGTACTTAAAAATTGGACCTCTTCTCATTTGAATGTAATGGAATTGTCGATTTGTTGAGTTTAAAAATGTTATGTTTTCTTGCACAGTAGAATTTTTATGCACTAATAAATTATACCTTAAACTCTTTGCAGTGTCTAAAGGAAAGAAACGAAAGATTGATTCTGGAGTTGAGGTTTGGTTTATTTTGTGGTTTAATTACATTCCTGGCGTTCTTTATTCTTAATTCTTAAACCCTGAAAGATTTATCATTTGCATTCAATTTCTCTTCATATAATGAATTAACTGGTGGTTTGTTTGCTTTTCATTTCATATGATAAAATCAAAATGCCATCATACATACCAGGTGTTCTAAAGGAGTAAGGATGAAACTAAAAATAATAATAAGATGAAGAGGTTCAGATTTCAATCTTTGTTTCCTTAATAAAATGAAAATACCTGAGTTTTTGTTTGATATTTGATTAAATGTTTTCGGAATTTCTAATTTTTGCCTCTACTCTCATATGAAAATATTCTGCTAAGTGTTGTTTTCTAATTTTTAGAAGGGCAGCGGGTCTGTTGAAAAGCTTGTCAAGATTCAAATACCTGCAACATTAAAGAAACAACTTGTTGATGATTGGGACTCCGTGATTCAGCAGGATAAGGTACAAGGAAAACTATTAAAGTCACTCTTTGTAGTTGTCCTCTCATATATGTTAAGTGTTAGAATAGGTAATCTTAAATAGATATTATCGAAAAGCTGCAATATGCTTGTGCTGTTCCTAGTCTTTGGATATGATCTTTCTTATTCTTTTCTCTTTCCTATCATTCATTGTATCCGAGTTTCCAATGTCATATAAAGTTCCAATATATATGAGAACCTAAGAGATGGGAATTGAACTCTCTAATTTATTCTCTATTCTTTTGTATTCATTTCAAGTTGGTACTAGAGTCTATCCTAGCAAGGTTTGCTGGGCTGGCCTATTGTGCCACCTGCTATCAGGCTACTATTGGACCATCCACAAATATTTAATCTCACGTTTAAGAAGTTTAGGTGTTGGTGTGATGGGGTCTAAGAGAAAACAAACGAGAGGAACAAAGTGAAACTCTTATTATTTCATCACACTTGAATTAAGATTACATTAAGAGCTATTGTTAATAATAGCTGACAAAGGTAAAAACTAACATCTGTAAAAACTAACTATATTTATTTATACTAGCATCCCCCCTCAAACTCAAGAAGATTTTTCACTAGAAAAACTCTTCATGTTGAGTTTGCCTCTAAGAAAAGCAAATGAGCTGAAGAGAAAGGCTTGGTCAGCACATCTGATCATTGATCAAGGGTGAGAATATGATAAATTTAGAGTTGATTTGCCATAATCTTCTCCCACACAAGGAAAACATCAATCTCCATGTGTTTATTGTGATTATGAAATACCGGATTGTGAGCAATAGACACAACACTTCGATTGTCACAAAGAAGAACAAAGAACATTAGTAAAGGAAACTTGCAATTCAATAAGCAACATAGAAATCCATGTTAATTCAGTGGAATTTTGAGCCAAACTTCTATACTCAGCCTTAGTACTAGAACAAGCAGTAACTTGCGCTTTTGAGACCACCAAGATAATAAATTGGGACTAAGGAAGATGGCTGCTCCTGAAGTAGAACATCTATCATCAATGTTTGATGCCCAATCAACATCATGAAAGGCTTTTAAAGGACAAAGGTTGAGCAAGAGATGCAGGCTGAAATTGTAATCCATGAAACAAAGTACCTTTAAGATATTGTAGTATTCGTTTTACCACAACCCAATGAGAATTCTGTGGTTTGGCCATAAAATGACAAACTTTGTTCAGAGCAAAGCTGATTTCTGGTCTTGTAAATATTTCAAAGCATCTACTACTAAGTGATATAAGGTAGGGCCTGAAAATAGATCAACCTCAAACTTGGATAACTTGCAATTAGAAAACCATAGGGGAAGAAATGGAATGAACTTATGCCATATGTGTGTTGTGAAGTAAATCTCAAATATATTTGCTTTGAGTCATGATAATAGACTTATTGGGTCAATGTTTAATTTCAAGACCAAGAAAATAATCAAGATGACCAAGTTGTTTCAGAGAAAAAGTTGCATTAAGTTTGGTTGGATTATCTTGAATCAAAGTAACAAAGATACCAATGATTATGATATCATCAACATAGACCAGAAAATATATAACTTGGGATTGCTTTCTGTATATAAAAAGAGAGGAGTCACATTTGCTAACAAATCCAAATTGTGCAGTTTGTAGTCTGTCAAACCATTGTCATGGTGCTTGTTTTAATCCATAGAGAGCTTTATTTAATTTGCAAACAAGAGATTTGTCATTCACTTCAAATCTAGGATGTTGTGTCATATAAATTGTTTCTTCAAGGAGACCATTCAAAAAGACATTATTGACATCAAGTTGAAACAATTTCCATCCATAGGAGATAGTAAAAGCAAGAACAATTATGATTGTAAGAGGCTTCGCTACTAGAAAAAGGTTTCATGAAAATCAAAGCCATGTACTTGATGAAACCCCTTAGCTACCAATCTTGCTTTATATTTATTTATAGAACCGTCTCAATTTTCCTTGAATCTAAATACCCACTTACTGCCAGCAATCCGTCTATGAGGAGGTAGAGACACTAAGTCCCATGTCTTTTGCTGCGTAAGAGCTTCATATTCCTTAAGTGCTTGCTTAACACTTGGAGGTTCAGAATGAGAGGGAAACAATGAGAAGAAGAATTATGGATTGAAAAGAAGCATGGAATGAGTCTTCATTACTGGTGCAGTTTTAGAAACAGAGACAAAGGCAAAGGGTGATGAGTGAGCTGTATTAGGAATAGAGACAGACTCAGAAGATAGTGAGTTAGAGGTTTAGATGGTGTAGTACTAGACTCAGGTGTAACAAAAGTAATTGGTAAAGGATTTGGAATTTTGAGGTGGTGTAAGAGTGAGACTTAAGCTAAAATACAAATTTAGATCTTTGACAGAGTAGGGTGCATGAGGAAAATGATCAGCATAAGAAAACCTATGTTCATTAAACAGAACATCCTTGGAGATATATACTTTTCCACTTGATGATAGACACTCATAACCCTTGTGAATTTGAGAATATCCTAAGAACAAACCCTCCTCAGATTTAAAATCAAGTTTATGAGGACGATAAGGTTTAGTGGAAAGAAATAGATGAAATATATTTCTGAGATATCTTACAAATGTGATTACAGTCTCTATTTATAGACTGTTTTACAACCTAATTAAAGAAAGAAATAATAGACAATGAAAGCCAGAAA
>Ga0123342_1001568_pt1 | contig 38427 bp, 23 predicted proteins | sample Turbeawhitnodule_FD_89960 | JGI IMG/M metagenome (GOLD analysis project Ga0123342, IMG submission 89960) | Root nodule microbial communities of legume samples collected from Mexico - Turtle bean Mexico white nodule | ecosystem: Host-associated > Plants > Roots > Nodule | place: Mexico: Nepantla...
GAAACTAATTTAGAAACCAATTTTTGTTTTAGTTTCCAAAATGGTCTCTAATTTAGTTACTATTGCAACTAATTATTTTGGTCTCTAAAAATTGGTTTCTATTTCATGATTTTCTTGTAGTGTAGTGTATTGAGAGCAATGGTGCTGGTTTTAATGTGTTGATTTATGAATTTAAAATTAATATGAGAATTATTTGATTCTCTCAAGGCTAACAAGTTTGAGAAATGAAAATGAAAGAAGTTATACCTATTTATATTACTTTTTTAAAAAAATTATGGACAAAAAATATTATATTTTTTTCATACAAATTGATTTCGTTCTTCATTAATGTAAAGTTTAAATAATTCTTTTATTTTTATATTTATTTTTTATTTATAAAGTACTTGAATTTCAAAATAAAATATTTATATCGTATCCCTTTTTTTTTATGATTTTTAATTGAATTTAATGTGATAATTTTTTTTAACAAAATAATGTGGTCAAATTAAAGTGCACTTTAATTTTTCTAACTAAGCATCACCATAAAAAAGGGACACATGGTAGCTTTGCTGGCTAAAAAAACATAAACTACCCCTTGTGATTAATCAAGATCATGAATAAGTCCAAAAACTTATTTTTATTCAAGTCATTAGAAACTCTAATATGATTGCTACATTGATTTAATTAGTTTGTAATTACCAAATAATTCGTTTGTAATTACCAAATTATTAATGTGCATGAGAAGAAAATCATTAGATAAAAATTAATTTTAGAGATCAAAATAATTAGTTACTATTTGATTAAATTAGAGACCATTTTATAAACTAAAAAAATTATTGGTATCTAAAGTAGCTTCTATTATTAATAAAAATTTATAAAATGGTTTGTAAATTGGTATCTAACCATTAGCTACCAAGGTTTTAACTACTTACTACTTTATATCCTATTAGTTTATATTAGTCTTTTAGAGACTAATTTTGAATCTAAAATATTAGTCGCTAAAACTTAGGTAGCTAATTTAGATACACATTTAGAAATTATTTTATAAATTTTTATTAATAATAGAAATTACTTTAGATAGGCATAATTTGTTAGTCTCTAAATTAGTATCTAATTTAGTTAATATAGTGTTAATTATTTTTTTAGTTACTATTTAATGATTTATTGTAATGGTGACCCTTCACTTCAATTATCATACTTTTTTTAAACTCTTATTTACACTTACGTATTTAATATTTCTCACTTATTGTGAATTAGGAAGATAATACAATCATATCACTTTGGATTACAATTGGAGGGAATATCACTAATTTCTCTAATTATTTTGGAGAGAATTAGAAACTTGGAGTCATAGTAAGAAAGTTAACACTAAAGAGACATGTCAAATAAGCATATCACTTACTAAACGAGTGACACATGAAGAAGCAAAGAATAACTAGTTGAATTCTTTCGATGAAAAAGTAGCATTGAGCAGGAAGCTTTGTAAAGTACATAATTTCTTGCATCATTTCCACTTAATGATACATATTGTCTTCAAGCAAAAATCATTTTATAGAACAAAAAGGAAAATTTAGCTACAAGAATACAAATTTTTGCATTGAAAAAAATAATGGTTGCATGCTCTAGATGTGAAGAGTTTGTGAGAGAATTCCACCTTAAAACTTCTCAAGTGTTATCTCTTTTCATCCTCATATGTCCCTCTTTTGTATCACTTGTATTCCTCTAATATATCAATTTATGCACATGTAAAACCATTAAAGGAACAAATTGCATTCAATTTTTTCATCACTTTTTTAGCCTATATATCAATAAAACTTACTTTTAACATATTTCATCCATATGAAATCTCATAATTTACCATAATTGAATTTGATATCTTTATTCTCAATCCTCTACATATTTCTTCTCTTTCACTTTTGAAAACGACACATGTTTCATATAGTACAAACTTCTTTCTTGACTAAAAATTGTAACTCTCAAATATAAATGCAATAGGTCCACATGTTTAGTTCTTGTAACTTGATCCTTGTGGACACTTTTCATTTTCTTGATTCTCTTATAAAAGGCCTAACCATTCTACTTGATTATTACAAACTATTCTACAAAGAAATATCAAACAAAAATATTTCTTCTTATTACCATACCTGTATTATTAATCACTCTTTCACTTTCTCTTAGATACATTTTCCTTTTCTACCTTAACAATGGTCCAACCAAGTAATGTAACTCCCCTACCATCATCATCATCATCATCATCAAAGAGGACACGCGGTAGACCTGCGGGCTCCAAGAACAAACCAAAATTAACCCTTATGATTAACCAAAACAATGAACATCCCGAAAAACCTATATTCATTCAAATCCCTAAAAACTTTGATGTAATTGAGACACTGACCCAATTTGCCCGTGATTACCAAACTAGCATCACGGTGCAAACTGCATCAGGATCTATTCTAAACGCCACCCTCCACGACAGTGAATCTGAAATTTCTACTTTCATTGTTCATGGACCCTTTAATTTAGTTTCCCTCAGTGGAACTTGCATAAATAACAACTCTTGTAGTGCTTCATTATCATCTAATCTTAATCTTGATTGTTTCTTTAACATTTCTTTACGTTCAAATTCAGGTCAGAGTTTTATTGGAGTTGTTGGAGGGAAGGTTATTGCAGGTGATGATGTTGTTGTGACTATTACTATTTTCAAGAACTCTTAGAATCACTAAGGTGAAATCAAATCAAGGATGATCATGGAAAAAAAGATGAAATCAAGGATGATAATGAGAAAAGAGATCATATCAAGGATATCAAGGATGATCATGCAAAAAAAGATAATAGTAGCCCTTATTCATGTCATCTAGATACAATTCGAACATGGCTAAGTTCCATTAATATCATTATATGTACTCCTCTTAAAATTAAAGTGTTGTCATAAGTACTAGTTTATTTGTTTATTTTCCAAAAAAAATTATCATGAAGTGTCTTTGTATATGTTTAGAAGCATGTTGTAGATTTATTTTAGTGAATCCTAAGTAAATGTTTAGACGCACTTGTTTGTATTTTTGTGTGTATTATCGATGAAACTCTTTTTATTGTTAATATTATGTTGTAAGCAATGATGTTAGTTTTAATGTGTTGTTCAGTATGTGATTCTGGAATTTCGTGTAGAAGACTTATTCCATTATCTAAATTATAAACATGCGAACAAATCAAAGAAAAATAAGGTACCAATTCAGAGATGAATAGAAATTAATTATGAACTGGATAGAAATTAATTATGAATGAAAAACTATTATATTTTTTCCAATTTATTTCACCTTTCATTAATGCAAAGTTCAAATAATTTTTATTTTTCTATATTTCTATAACTCACAATTATTTTACATTTACTCTTCTTTTTCATTTATAAATATTTAAATTTTATAAATAAAAATTTATATCCATATACACCTTTCTATTTATTTGAATTTTAAACCCCTTATAGAATTTAATGTGGTCAATTTTTTTAATGATCAAATTAATGTGATAAATGGAAAAAATATTTATTATATTCTATGGCATTCAATACAAACAATACAAAAATTCAATTTTTTAAAAAAGTTATTGCAATGGTAATAAAGCTACAAAAAAAAAGTAAACTCAAAGTAGTTTAAATATGGAACTGTATTGACAAATTGACACATAAATTTCTCTTAAATATCATTATATATTTAAAATAGTCAACACTTTAACACTATTTTCATTCATATACTTACTTTAATTTTCTCATTATTAAAACTTCAAATTGGATTGTATTTCTCGTCAGAAGATTTAATCATGTAATTATTTTTAGCTCCTTTACAATTTAGCTTAGAGTAATGTCTTATTCACTACTTAGTTTTATCATAAGGAAAATCAACTTAAATTTTTTAAATTTTTTTATAAGAGCCAATTTTCGACTATAACAAATAAAAATATTGGAGAAAAATAGTTTTTAATATGTGAAAATCAATATGCACAAAAAAGAAGTCATGATTTAATCCTCCCAACCCATTTAATTATAGTTTATATAATGACTAATGCATCTATGTATGTTCTGTCTACATACATTTTTTTTTATCAAATATGTGTTTTTATGTCTAATATATTTGTTTTATGGATTTTCTCACTCTTTAAAAATAATGTATTTTATTTTAGTTATTTTAAAATTTGAAGAAACAAACTTAAGAAATTAAAAGAACATATGTTTGGAAAAATAAAAAGTCAAGAAAAACGTACGATTGTGGTAAAAGATAAGTAAATAAAAATTAAAAGAAGTAATAACTAATTAAAATATTTTCTAAAAATGAAAAATCTAGGGAAAGTTTCATGTAACAATTTTAGAGGATTTTTTTCAATAATATTTATTGTTTGTAAAGTTCAATAAATAATAGTAACAAAGTAAAATCATTAATATCATTTGACTAATCTCAAAACTTAAATTCTTAAAAAATTCTAATTAATTTCTTTTTTTGCATTACAGACTTCACAATAACTACATATACCTACATCTAGTTTCAATATTCACTTAGTAAAACAAAATAATTTTTTCAATAATCATTAGATATGAAAAATAAACTCATAAATATAGGTATTGTATAAACCTGTTTTAATGTTTAGATTAAGAATTTTTTAATTAACTACAAATTTGTACGAGTATAAACAATACCTATTGTTTTAAACTGTGTACAAGGATGAGAATGTATATTCATTCATGTATTTGTACATGTGTTTTTTATATAAACAATACCTATTGTTTTTTTTATATTTATGTAATTATAATTTTTTACTTTTTTTTAACATTGAAGAAAATAAGATTTGTGTGTTTTTTATATTGAATTTTGACAATATCATATTTTTCTCATTAGTTTTTAATTTTGATTTTTGCAACATGGATTAGGCAAATACAAATATAGATATAAATATACCCTTTATCTAATAAAGTTGAGATATAAATTTCATACTCATAATAAATATAAATTTGAACATAAAAAAAATAAACTTTCACTAGTTCCATTTAGTTATCATCCCTAATAACAATAAATTATACAATTAAAGTAACCTGAAATCACACACATTTCAATTCTCCAATCTCATAAGTTTTGTTTTTCTTCAATTTTTTTTCATGATCCCACTTTTAAATTATTATTGATTCCTCTTTTAATCCTAAACTACCATGATAAACAAGACATGAGTTAGAACAACAATCATATTTTTAAGTGATTTTTTTGTTTGGACTCATCAATCATTACAATTCTCTTAAAATATGAGACTACCCTATTTAATTAAAAACTAAATGGATTAAATTTTACTAGTGATAGAACAATTTTTAAGTATAAAATATAAAAATAAAATTTGTATAACTATAAGAACTAAATAAATAATTAAAGTTCACTTTCAATATGTTTCATCTATCTTAGTCTTCATATTAATCATGGTTCAACTTTCTTACCTTGATTTCCAAATCATCTAGCTCATCCTTTATTTTTAAAAACTACATATGTTTCTAACATTACCAACTCATCTTTGACTAAAATATATAACTCTAAAATAATATATATATATATATATATATATATATATATAATTGGCCCATTATTTTATTTCTTGTAACTTGAACCTTGTAGATCAAATTTGTGGGTGAAATTATTTTTCTTTACTCTTTTACAAATCACCAAACTACTATAATTGATTATTATATATATATATATATATTATAAAAAAAATTCAAAAGAAATTATTTCCTTTGTAGTAACATACATTATCTCTTTATTTTTCATTCTTTCTATATGTCTCTCTCAATCTTTATATCCATCTAAATATCACATTTCTACCAAATTTCACACAAATCTCTTTCAGCTTAACAAAAATCCAACCAATTATTGTAATTGCCCATCTCTTACCATATTTTTTTTGTCCTCTAATAATAATATCCATCATGCTACTAGATGTTCCTTTAACCAAGCATTGCTACTATTAAAATTAAAGAGAACACAAAATAGCATTGTGAGCTCAAAAAACACAAATTACCCCCTTGTGATTAATTAAGACATTGAGCATGTCCACGAATGTATTTTTATTTAATTTCTTAGAAACTCTAATCAGATTCTTACATTGATTTAATTCGTTCTTGACTACCAAATTAGCATCACAATACAAAGTGCATCAGATCAAATCTTAATGCGAACGTTCACTTGAATTATCATACCTTTTTACCTCTTATTTACACTTATGTAATTAATATTTCTCACTTTTCTCCATATTATTTTAGAGAGAGTTAGAAACTTGGAGTCATAGTAAAAAAGTCACCACTAAAGAGACTCGTTCAATGAGTGTATCACCTACTAAATGAGTGGCACATGAAGTAGCAAAAAAAAATAGTTGAATTTGTCTGGTGCTAAGATATGCCATTAAGCAAGAAGTTGTGTAGAATACATAAGTTGTTGTATTATTTTTGCTTAACAAGACATCATGTCTTTAAGCAAACTTCAATTTATGGAGTAAAAACAAAAACAAAAAGGAAAATTTGGCTATGAGAATACAACTTTTTTTCATTGGGAAAACAATGGTTGCATGCTCTGGATGTGGAGAGATTTTCACCTTCAAACTTCTCAAATGTTATCTCATTTTCATCCTCATGAGTCCTTCATTTGTCTCATTGACATTCCTCTAATATATCAATTTATGTACACACCAAAGTATTAAAGGAACAATTTGCATTCAATTATTTCATCACCATTTTCGCCTATATCAATAAAACTTACTTTTAACATATTTCATCCATATGAAATCATATCTTAATTCTCAAATCTTATATATATTTAGTCTCTTTTACTTTTGAAAACCACACATGTTTTGTACCATTGTGGACTCCTTTTTTGACTAAAAATCGTAACTCTCAAATATACATGCAATAGGCCCACAACTTTATTTCTTGTAACTTGATCCTTGTTGGCACAATTCATTTCCTTGATTCTCTTATAAAATGTCTAACCACTCAACTTGATTATTACAAACCATTCTACAAAGATATATCAAACAAAAAAAATTCTTTTGATTAACACACCCACATTATTCCTCATCCTTTCCGTTTTTCTCACTCTATATATACAATTCAATATCATTTTTCCATTCAGATTTCATATTCATTCTCCTTTTCTACTTTAACAATGGTTCAACCAAGTAATGTGACTCCCCTATCATCCACCCCACTTTCTTCCTCTGATGACAACACCTTCAATGATGCTATTGATTCTTCCTCTCATTCAAAATCATCATCATCATCATCAAAGAGAACACGCGGTAGGCCTGCAGGCTCCAAGAACAAACAAAAATTAACCTTTGTGATTAACCGAAGCAGTGAGCATGTCGAAAAACCTATACTCATTCAAATTCCTAGAAACTCTGATGTAATTGAGACACTAACCCAATTCGCCCGTGATTACCAAACTAGCATCACAGTGCAAACCGCATCAGGATCTATCCTAAACGCCACTCTCCGCGATGACAGTGAATATGAAATTTCTACTTTCATTGTTCATGGACCCTTTACTTTAGTTTCCCTCAGTGGCACTTGCATAAATAACAACTCTAGTACTACATTATCATCTAATTTTGACTGTTTTTTTAACATTTGTTTTTGTTCAAACATAGATCAAAGCTTTATGGGAGTTGTTGGAGGAAAGGTTATTGCAGGTGATGATGTTGTTCTGACTGCTACTATTTTCAAGAACTCTTAGAATCACTATGGTGAAATCAAATCAAGAATGATTGTGAGAAAAGAGATACCATTAGTCCTTATTCATGTCTTTTAGATGACAATTATAACATGACTAAGTTCCATTAATATCATTTTATGTACTCATCTTTAAATTAAAGTATTGTCATAAGTATTAATTTATTAATTTATATTTAAAAAAAAGTTATCATGAAATGTCTTTCAATGTCTAGAAGAATGGTAATCTATAGATTTATTTTGGTAAAGCCTCAGTAAATCTTTTGACATACAAACTTCTTTGTGTGTAATAGGTACAAGTCTTTTTTAATGTTGAGCTTATTTTGTAAGCAATGATATTAGTTTAATGTGATTTTCCGTTTGTGATTTTAGAATTATGTGAAAAAAAACTTATTTTGTTATCTAAATTTTGAATATACCGACAAATGAAAGAAAAATAAATTAATCACAACAATAAATTAATGATGAATGAATGATTATTCTATTTCCTCTATTTATTTAAACATATTCATTAATACAAAGTTCAAATATTTTATATTTTTTTTATATTTATATAACTTGTATTTATTTTGCATTTACTTTTTTCTTTTATAAATATTTAAAAATGTAAAAATAAAAATTTATATTAATCTAGACCTTTCTATTTGTTTGATTTTTAAACCTCTTATAAAATTTAATTTTGTCAATTTTTTTTAATGATGAAATTAATGTGGTAAAAGGAAAACATGTTTATTATATTCTATGGAATTCAATACAAACATTAAAATATTTTAAATTTTTTAAAAAGTTACTGCAATGGTAATAAAGCTACAAAGAAAAGTAAATTAAAAGTAGTTTAAATATGGACTGTATTGACAAATTGGTAAATAAAATTTATCTTAAATGTCATGATATATTTAAAGTAGTCAATACATTAACACTATTTTGATTCATATAATTCACTTTCTTTCTTTATTATTAAAACTTCAAATTATATTGTATTTCTTGTCAGTAGATTTAATCATGTAATTATTTTTAGCTCATAAGGAAAATCAACTTAAATTTTCAAAAAAATAATTTATAAGAGTCAATTTTCGACTATAGCAAATGAAAACATTGGAGAGAAAAATGAGTGTTTAATATGTGAAATCAATATGCACAAAAAAATGAAGTCATAATTTAAATCCTCCCAACCCATTTAACTATATGTGCGTTTATGTATACAATGTTAATATATTTGTTTTATGGATTTTCTTATTATTCATTAAAAATAATGTGTTTTATTTTAGTTATTTTAAAATTTGAAGAAACAAGCTTAAGAAATTAAAAGAACATGTGTTTGGAAAAGTAAAAAGTCAAGAGAAACGTATGATTGTGGTAAAAGATAAGTAAATAAAAATTAAATGAAGTAATAATTAATTAAAATATTTTAAAAAAATAATAATATAGGGAAGGCCTCATGTAACAACTTTAGTGCAAATTTTTCAACAATATTCTTTGTTGACAAAAATAAGTTGAATATATAATAATAACAAAGTAAAATCATTAATGTCATTTGACTAATCTCAAAACTTCAATTCAATTTTTTTTACATTACAAACTTCACTCAAAATATATATATATATATATATATATATATATATATATATACTAGTTATTTGTTTTGTTTTAAGATCCACTTAGAAAACAAAATATTTTTTCAAGAGAATTTTTTAATTGACTAAAAATTTATGACTATAAAAAATAATTGTTGTTTTAATTGGGTATGAGGACAAGAAAGTGTATTCGCGTTTTTTATACTTGTATTTGTTTTAAATTATCAAAATATGTTTAACTTATTTGATACTTTTTTTAAAATTTATCTTTTTATAGTTTTTTATGTATTTTTTAGCATTAAAGAGAAGAACTTGTGTGCTTTTGGTATCAAATTTTTTACAATATCATGTATGTTTTTTTTAGTGTTACTTTTATTTTTCACAGAAAGAAAGTTTCACATATTCTTTCCTCTTTGTTCTTGTTTTCTAACTGTTATTAATATTGGTCAGAAATTAAAAACATTGGATCATTAACATTCCAAAAAATTAACTGCAGTTCTTGATTTTTCTTCTATATTGGACTTGAATATGACAGACATCTGATGCAGATTTCACATTTCCTTTTGGTCCAATTGTTAATGCTATTAATTAAGAAAAAAAAAACACATGTTAAAGGAAAGAGATAATTACTTGTTTTCTAAACCTCTTAAAGAGATAATTACTACTCCAAAAACATGAAGCTTTTACTAAGAATATTTTTTTGTGTGTCTCCTCTTAAAGAATTTATTTACACAAAAAACATTGTATACCTTAGATTGAAAATTCTTTCTTAAAATCCTACAAATGTTTGATTTTTATATTAACGTAATTTTGTGAGGTTGAGTTAGACATAAATATGATATCAAAATCATTTAAAGTCTATCTTAGTTAAATTTATTTAAGTTATTGTGTCATCACTACTGGACTCATTTTAGATTACCCATGAATATATAATTTCACACTTTAGATATTCATTCTTTGATGTGACGAGAATGCGTTAAAAATATCACATTAACTAAGAATAAGACCAAATTATAATAAGTGGAGTGAAATCATTAGCTTACAAGCAAACTTTGTGAGGTTGAGTTAGACATAAATTCACTTACTACTTTAAGAGAATAAAAGTGATTCTTGAATTAGCAAAACATTCATTTTAAATATATGGCAACTTGGTGGGATAAATAGAGGATTGAGACGAGCTAAAACTTTCATACTGCGTAATCATAGTGAGTACATTCGCTCATCCGTTTTTGACACATATCAATGATGAGTCAGATCAAGATGGATCAGACCTACCAATTCTACCAACCCTACTCTAATTAAATAAAGTATTAATAAACAATTACTCTGATTTTTTCAATTTAAATTAATTGATAAATAGTTTTTAAATTATTATCTAATTAGATACTAAGGTTTTCTATACTAATTTTAAAATCTAAATAATTGGTAGTTAAAACTTAGGTAGCTAATTAAATACCAATTTATAAAATTATTTATCAATAATAGAAATTAATTTAGATATTAATAATTTTTTTAATCTTTAAAATAATATCTAATTTAGTCACTATAGAAACTAATAATTTTTTGTCTCTAAAATTAATTTTTATTTAAAGATTTTTTAGTAGTTAAACTTCAAAGTTAGATTACATTTTTCCTCACTCATTTAATTTTATGATTTGGCTCAATTTTTTTAATTCCTTTACTGTTAGTTTCTAGAATAATGTCCTATTGATCAATATATTTAGTTTTTGCAATAAGGAAATACACTTAAAATTTTGAAGAAGAAAAAACAAATATATATATATATATAATAAATTGTTTCCTCCTTGTTCTCATTTTCTAACCACTAATAATATTGGATAGAGCACACTTGGGTGATGAGATGAGGCCCCACTTGAAGTACAAATTTGATTATGATTCTTGCTTTCTATCCATTTCAACTCTCTCTTCTCTCTCACTTCTATTCCTCTAATACATCACTTCATGCACACCTCAAACCTCCACTATTACAACCTTTGTTTTGTTTTCAGTTCCCACACTCTCATGGGGATATTAATTCTGCTCCTTATTTTACTTTTCATTCATATGCCCCAGAGTGGTCATCACAAAGAGCCAAGAGCAACTGCAACCAGGGACTGTGATTTCTCTCAGGGAAATTGGATTGCTGATGAATCATACCCTCTTTATAATTCCTCAGATTGTCCCTTCATTCTCAACCAGTTTGATTGCATAACAAATGGTCGCCCAGATAAAAACTATGTCAAGTACAGATGGCACCCCAATAACTGCAACTTACCCAGGTACACATTTTTTATCCTATTATACTATCACTTTTTTCTTACGAATCAGAGTTTAGAGTTTAAGGTTTAGGGTTTATTCTATCAGAGAATTGCCGGTAACTCTATATCACTTCAGATGTTACAATTTACTTTTGATCAATTCCATGTTTGTTACTGTTACTTTGAAACTGTTTATATCCTTTTACAATCAGACTTAGATGTTTATTTTGTTAATCAATAATAAAGAACTCTGAGATGATTAACGTTCCAAAAGATTAATGGCAGTTCTGGTTTTCTTCTATATTATTCAACTTGAATATGACATCCGATGTAGATTTCACATTTCCTCGGGCTCCACTCGTTACTCCTATTAAAAGAAAAACACATGCAAGTGAAAGCGATGTACTTTCTAAGGATTAAATATTAAGAAGTAAATTTTAAATATAACTTAATTTTATCAAATTTAATAAGATGATGTTTACATCCATTTATATATTATATCATGTTTTAGTTGATATGAGATCTGAACACATCTTCTCATGCCAGGTTGACAAATCATGCATTGAATTGTATATTATGAGTTGTCTGATAACAAATGATTTGATAAAACCAACTCAGACTTTAAGTCTAAGTCAACTTTATAAAACTGATTTATAAAATGAGATTTTCATCCACTTATATACTATATAGTATCTTTATCTATAATTGTTATACTAACAACCAATCCTACTATTAATTACAAAAAAAAACACTCATTTTTTTTGCTAAATTAAAGTTATCAATGTTGCTAAATTAAAGTTATCAATGTGATTGGATTCAATAATATAAATAAAATAGAACAAGTGAGATGTTAGAATCCTGGTGCTAAATTGAGAGCAATGTGGTTGTGATGTTGCTTTCACCTCTTTGTTTTAAAGGGAAAGCAAAGAAGCAAGATTGGTTGACATAAATAAATAGTATTTGAATAATGATTATGTAATTAAATTGAAATGGAGCCACCTTGGACTTGAATGAAGTTTGGTGCATGCATGATGTACAGATTCAACGGCGAAGATTTGTTGAGAAGACTGAGAGGGAAGAGTATTTTGTTTGTGGGGGACTCCTTGAGTTTGAATCAATGGCAATCACTCACTTGCATGCTTCACACAGCTGTGCCACGTGCCAACTACACCACACTAAGAACTGGAGATCTATCTACCTTCACTTTCCTGGTTAGACCACTCTCATTAATTAACTTCTTCTTCCTTTTTTTTTTATAAAAGTCTTACATTGGTATCACTATTAAACTTGACATCTCAGTTAGACTGACACTTCAAGTAACAACAATCATCTGCTATCATAAAAAAAAAATATTATTAAAAGAAAAAAAAATATGAAAGACTAGATCAAAATCTATATATATTAACAAAAATGGCACATAGGTAATTTATACCTATTAATAAAAAAATTTAAGAAAAAACTAGATGAAAGCTTATTATACCAATTACTCTCTATGAATAAAGCATAGTTATCAAACTTATCAGCACATGCATTCTCTTCACAAAAAATATGAGAAACCCCAAACTTAATTTTTCTACCGTAATTAAGAACTGGAGTTCTATCCACCTTCACTTTCCCGATTAGACGAATCTCATTAATTAACTTTTTCTTCCTTCCTTTCTTCTTCTTCTTCTCTATAATTTATAAACCTTCTCATCATTCAAACCAATCTTTCTATGTTGATAAGCCTTTAGTGTGTGTTTTTGGTCATGGATTCATCTTCAATGCAACGTAAATTATGAAGCTGGACTTGTAATTAATGATCATATGTATAAAAGATAATCACAATTTTAGCAATTGTCTTGACAAAAACAGTAATTTTATTTAAAAAAATCTAAGAATAATGCAGATTTTTTAATATCACAACAATGTTTCTTACTAAATCCTGTGAAGTTAGACATGACTATAATAAGCTATCCTTCTCCATAGTAAATACACTACAAGTTAAAATTTATTTAAAAGTATAGAATTATTAATAAATTTTAACTAAATAATTCGTAAAATTCACAAAAAACTAATTTTAAATAATAATAAAATTCATTCTGAATATTTTCTTAAGATAATTGCATTCTAAAACAGTTTCACCAGCTGATCTACCAGTTAAAAGGAAGGTAGTAACCAGACTTATATCAGTTGTTAAAAGCTAAAACACTAGTTAAAACCAGGTCAGTGACAAGATTATATATTAATTTCTGATAAGTTCTTCGATTTATTCGTATTTGTAAGAGAATTATTAATATTTTTCTCTTGAGATAAATGTACCGATAAAATAATATTTGGTTTTAAAAGTTATATAGTGAATTTACTTTCAAAAACCTTTGACATTTATCTGTTAAATATACCCTATCATTCATTGTTTGAATGACACATATATGATATATGCAGAGCTATGATGTGAAGGTGAAGCTTTCCCGAAATGCATTTTTGGTGGATATTGTTAGTGAAAGTATTGGTAGAGTCCTCAAACTAGATTCAATTGAAGGTGGAAAAAAGTGGAAAGGAAATGATATACTCATATTCGACTCTTGGCATTGGTGGCTTCACATTGGAAGAAAACAACCGTATGTAAAATTTCACAGCTAGCTTGAGTGAATACGTAGTATTGATCGGAGATCTCACATCGATTAAAGATAAAAATATTTCATATTATCTCTAGTTGATGTGGGATCTCCAACAGCTGATCAATTTGATACTTCACTCTTGTCTTTCTGCAGATGGGATTTCATTCGAGAAGGAAATCATACATACAAGGACATGGATCGCTTGGTTGCATACGAGAAAGGCTTGAAAACATGGGCCAAATGGGTTGAAGACAACGTTAACCCTAACAAAACAAGGGTATTCTTTCAAGGAGTCTCTCCAGATCATCTCAAGTTTGTACCTCTCACTTCCACTAAATGATCCTATGAAAATTACCAAAATCATTTCAAATTAAATTATTAATAATGTGTGTTGCAAATTCCATATCGATTAAAGATTGAAACCTTTAATATATTAAAGATGAAGACATTTAATAGTATATGAGTGGGTGCAAATCTCATCTTATATAAGTCAGTTTTATAAGATTAAATTAGACTTAAAGTTTAATTTTTAATATAATATCAGAGTCATTTTTTAACCAATCATAACGAGAGTTATCAGAGTCATCTTTTAATCAATCCTAACGAAAGTTTGTTAACCTTATCATGTCACTCTCATTATCTGCTACCAGACCACCAATAAATATATAGTTTCACGTACGAGTTTGTTGACTACTCGTGAATGCAACCTCACTTTATAACTGATTTAACAAGATTGAGTTAGGTTAAAATTCACTTCTTAATACTCTGCTGGATGGATGTCTTCGCAAAGCATCTTAAAACATTTGTTATTCTCACTAAATTTCTCTCTATATATATATATGTGTTTTTTCTTATAATTCACTTCAGTTTGTGTGAATTAATGCAGTGGAGGAAAATGGGGTGAGGCAAAGGCAAGATTCTGTGAGGGGCAAATGGTGCCGGAGTCTGGATTAAAATACTCAGGAGGTTCACACCCAGCTGAGATAGTGTTGCAGAAGGTGTTAGGAAGCATGTCAAAGCATGTGAATTTGCTGAATATTACTTCATTGTCAGAGATGAGGAAAGATGGTCACCCTTCTCTTTATGGTTATGGTGGAAAAAGGAGCTTGGATTGCAGCCATTGGTGTCTCCCTGGTGTTCCTGATACTTGGAATTTGCTTTTATATGCAGCTCTCATTCTAAATTAACCAACTCTCATTCAATTCAATTCATACATTACTTCTTCTTGTTAACTTGTTATAAAACATAAAAACAAAAACAAAATTTATACAATATGTAAACAAATGTTTGATACTTGATCATGCAAATAAAAAACATCTGAAGTACCTTATGAAGGGGTGGTGAAAATAACATGGGCCACGAAAGTTCAAAAGTAGTTTATTGGGCCTTAACTTATCACCTAGGTCCAGAACACATTGTAAACATATTTGGCTTCTTCTTCCTGCACCCCTACGTTTTTCTTCCTGCACCCCCACAATTTTGTAAATCCCAAAACTGACCTTCACCTTTTATTTTAAAAAACTAAAGTTTTTTAGGTTACCGGATTCATCAATCCGGGAGTGTGCTACGGATTCATCAATCTGGAAGTGATTCGTGTTCTTTTTCAAATAAAGGAGTGTTTCGAAAGCAACTTGTTGATTTCTGGATTGCTGAATCCGGAAGTCTAATTTTTGTTACGGATTGATGGATCCGAAAGATTACCGGATTCACCAATCCAGAAGATTACCGGATTCACCAATCCGAAAGATTACTGGATTCACCAATCTGGAAGATTACTGGATTCACCAATCCGGAATGCAAAAAAATAAATGTAGATTTCCTATTCTGTAAAGTTACCGAATTGCATTGTCTGGAAGAAGAAAGAGTAGTGTGGATCTTATGTGTATTTCAGAATTTTTAAAAAATAATAGGGATATTTTTGTCTTTGCATTACATTATGGGGGTGCAGGAAGAAAAACGTAGGAGGAAGAAACTGCCAACATATTTTTATGGTAAATTCATTCTGTACCCATGTGTTCCTTCTGCAACACATACTTCTAAAAATACCAAAATTATCTTTTTCGGTTTTTTAATTTCAGAATATGAAGTCTAGATAAATCTTCAATTACAGAATTCTAAAACTAATATTTATGAATTTTTTATTCTGATTATACATTTTCATAATGCAAATTTTATATTTTAGAATATATATTTTAAATTATATAATTTGAAATATGTTTTCAATGCACTTTCAATTGCACAACTTGAAAATACTTATAAGTTCATAAATACGTTAACTTATATCAAGTCAACAGATTACTTTAATTCAGTTGAATAACATTCATTATTAAATAAAAATTAATTTTAATGAAAAAATAATTATTTGTTATATTGATTAGATTAGATATTATTTTAAAGACTATAGAAATTATTAGTATCTAAATTAATATCTAATTAGTTATCGATGTATTAACTATTAATTATTTATATACTACAGTTAGTAGCTCTTCCGGTACCGTCAATATAATCTCACATCGTTTAGGAGTCGAGGCCAATGACATTTATATATTCCTTTATCCTCTAACCCGTCGAGTCAAAGCGTCTTTTAAGAATAAAACCGTGATGGAGCACCAACCTCCAAAGCGGATAATATCTCAGATGTGATGATTGACCCTAGTGATATTATTTTTCGAACTTGAGGTCGAAACACTAACTATTTAAATACTAATTTAAAAACGATTTATCAATAATAAAAACTAATTTAAATATTACTAATTATTTTAGTTTCTAAAATAATATATAATTTAGTTATATAATAATTATTTATTTATTTTCTATAAAATATGTTTTTAGTTGATGATTTTTCGTGTAGTAGTGATTAAACCTATAAATTTTTTTACTGTATTGAGAGATTGAATCATTTTCATAGATTGAACTAAGTGAAACATTTCATTCCTTGTAGATTAAAGAGTATTTATTGTGTAGTAATAAAAGGGGATTTGATGGGTTATAAATTACAGTGGTATCATAGAAAGATATAGAAATATTGTTAATTTTGTTTATAAAAGTGAAAATGGAAATAGTAGAAAGGCATTAATGAAAAGAAAAGGAAGATTGAGTCCAAAATGGAAAGCTTATGCAGCTGGCAGCAGATACAACTGGAATGCTGTCAGTCAACTTCACCTTTGTCCCCACACGCTATCTTCCTTTTCTCCTTTTTCCGATGCAAACAAAATTCTTACTTTTATTTCTTTTTTATTTTCTTTTTTATTTTTTATTTACAAAAATGTTTAGGCATTCTTATTTACATTTATAACATTAATATTTAAATATTCTCGATTTAAATAGGTCAATATAATTATAAATTTATGAAATATTATTAAAAAACTACATTCAAAATAATTTTTTAGCCAAAATGATTAAATAGCACCACTAACTTCAACTTCATAACTATAAAAATCATCAAAATAAAGTATTTTTATCTAGTGATACCTTCTTATTTATTCTAATTTTTATGATCCGGATGGAGCTTTGTGAAAACCCTAAGTAAGTTATAATTACAATTTTTGGACGTGTTTAGACATAATAAGTTTGTTTAATCATGCTTAATTATTTAGAGAAATTGTATAATGGAACACTTATCATTAGGACAATTTATGTCAACCACAACAATCTTTCCTTCAACAATTCTCTCCCTGGGAATCAAATGTGTGAATTTGACTATAATAACAATCGTTGGATCTAATGCTTATCTAAACAAAAAAAATATATATAGTTAATAGTTAAGACATTACTCTTTTTATAAGTGTCATGATTCGATTGTGATTTGACTCACTTGACTTTTACACAACACAATTGATGTCACTCACAATAAACACATGTCAAATGATTATGTTGTGATCCCGAGATACGAGATGTTCTCTATTTTAATATTAAAAACTTTTTATTTTATTAAAAAACCTTTCATTGTAATAAATATTTCTAAATTATAATATAAATACCATGAAATCTTATCCTTAAATAAATAAAAAATTAAAAATAATGTAATGAAGTATAATTATTTTGTACGTGCGTGGAATCATTATTTTCCCGTGGACAGTGATAATTACGTCTTCAAGAATCACACGTTGGACACTCGCAAAAAGACACTGCTCATCCTCCTTATTTTTTGTACCTATAGATTTGGACAAGTGCATGATAATGATTTTGCAAACTCACTTCAGAAAAAAAAAAAATCCAAAAAATAGAACTAGATAAATGAGTGTTTGTAAAATATTTTATTTAGATTAGAGATAAAACTGATGGTAGATAAATTTTTCATAAAACTATTTCATTTGTATTTGATAAAGTTGTTTTTTTCACACAAATAACACTTAAAAATTAATTTATATAAATTTCTATATTATAAAAAGTTAAAAGAATACAAAATTGTAATTATTTATTATTAATATTTGAATAATTAAATAATTATTTTTTATTTAACATTTTTTTAATTAATTGGTTAGTTTTACCAATATTGTTAGTATAATTTTTAACTTCAAAGCCCTTTTACACAGATAAATTGACCTAACATCGTATTCAACGTGTTTCTTACTCAAAATTTTATATATATATATATATATATATAATACATTTTAAACTTAAATAGAAACTATCTTGATTTTATTTTAATAAGCGAAACAATCAAACATAATATATTATTATTGTCAATGATAGTCGTTAACTGAAATTTAGAAAAAAAATTGGTAATATAAAAAATAATAATCAAGTACGAGTTTAATAATGATTAAAATAATTATTCCTTGATCTCCACTAATATAAAAAAAAATTGTATGAAATAAAATTATGAACTATATTTTTCTTTGCATCAAAAGGATAAATGGTTCAATAATTCATTTGCATGCATTGTGATATTATTCTAGTGCCTCTCATAAAGATTATAACCTTTAATTATTCTTTATGACATTGTTTATATATAAATGCTATATGTTATTTGTGTTTGTGTGTATTAATTATGTTGATCATACGTATTTTACCTTACTATTAACTATTCATCAAATATCATATTTAAATATAATTAATGTAATTTGCTCGTCATATTAAAATCTTTGATACTTTCATTCAATTTAAAATAATGATACAAGTGAGAAGATGATTAAATTGTCAACAATTAGCACTTAAACGAAAATAAAAAAATATTTTAAATATTTAACATAATATTTTTTTATATATAAATTCAATTAAATATATATAACTCTATGACAATATTGTTTTATATAACTAGATAAATAAAATATTAGTTTAATTTTAATTAAATATAATTCCACATCTAGTGCTTTCTTTATATAAAAAAATATGGTAAAATTAATTAATCCAAAATATGCAAGTTTTTTTTAATGATTATGTTTAAATAATATTTTTCCTTCTAATTGAACAAAGCCAAACATGTCCTTATTCCACTCATGGAGTCGAAAGAAGGTTGGAGGATTGACTTTGACCACATCCAAATAATAATCTAGAATATTGCATTAATACTTATCGTCCAAATAAAAATTAGAAAAATTTAAATTAAAATAGAAAATGCATTGAACATTAAGTTACATAAAAAAAAATAAAACAGTGTCAATTTTTTTATTAATAATATTACCTCTATGTGTTACGAGATAATCTGTTAATCTATTTTAAATTGCACTGTTTACACATGGTTTATTGATTTTTTTACAAACTAATATCAAATATTAAAGGATTCAATATTAAATAAATTATTGAATACAATTATGAATTAAATTAAAATAACACAAAAATCACATTTTCTCTTGAAATAAAATAATTTATTAATCATTTATAATTAATTTCTTAGAAATTGAATGATAATTTAATATTATTCTTAAATATGTAGGCTGGAATCAAATAATATGGAGACGAAATTGTTCATTTTTTTTTGTATAAATATGCTCTAAAATTGAACCATTAAAACTATAATTATCAAAATTATCTATTAAAGAAATTAGAGGGATAAAAGTACAAAGTTATACTAGTGGGAAACTTTATTTAATTTTAAATATTCTTAATTTAAGTATTGAAGTTTTTTTTTTTTTTTTTTTTAAATTAGGAGGGCAATCCATCAAGATATTCCTATAAAAAAACATACTTTGTCAACTAATGTAGTTGTATGTAATATTTGATGTGACAAATTTTTTTAAAAATATAATAAAAAATAAATTTATAATTAAATTATGTAAAAAAATATTAAAAATAGAAATTTTAAGATGGGTGTAAGAAAAAAAAATGTGTTTTGAATCTTCCTATAATTATTATAATTATTGTTTGAATTCATTTTCCCAATTCAAAATTTCTGCTTTTTCTTTTGCATCTCAAAAGCACGTTTCCCATGCTCTTCTTCAAAGTTTTTTTTTGGTTTATGCTTAAAGTAAAAGAACTGGTTAGGGTGGTTTATCCTCAAAGTAACATAACAGGGTAGAGTGTAAAACAACATTTTCACACTGTTTTGCATAAAAATAACATTTTTACTTATAACAATGAAAAATAATTTGAGAGTGTCTTCAAATTACAAATCACCATCATTATAATAATAAACTTATTGAATTTTATAAAAAAAAAACACTATGAAAATCATATTTCAAAATAGTTAACTATGTAAATTTTTTATAACATAAGCATTACATTGTTTGATTCATCCACTCAAACTAGTTCCAAGAATTAGGAGATGTTTTGAATATAAGTGGAAGTAAAGTTTGGATCTTTTCTTACACACGCAATAGAACTTAACAAATCACTGTATAAATACTCATTGGGTTTGGTTTAAGAATTTTTTTTTGTCACATGCTCCCAACCAGAGTACAGTGCCCACAATAGCATCACCATTGATGCAGTCCACCCTCTATCCTCATCTCATATCATAGTCTCTGACTCAAAATCTTTCATTTTCTTCCTCCTTCAACAACCAAAGAGTTCACTTTCCAAAGGGTGAAAACACATTCATGGAGTCCAACTTGGGATATTCCAGGATGTTCTTTTTGCTCCTGCTTGGTTCAACTTCATTGATTTTCCTACACTTGGCTTCTGCAGCCACTCCCAAGCTCAACACTCAAGAGGGTAAAACTCATTGCTGTTGATTCACTTTTTTCCCTGTATCAGTTTCAGATCAGTTCTTTCGTACTTTAGAACAGTACTTTGCAAACTACTAATTTTCCATGTTTTTTTGGAGCATAGAGTTGCCAAGTAAGGCATAGACAAAAGTTGTGTTGCCTCCCTCAATTGTTTTGTTCGGATCTATGCACATGAAAAAAACCATGGATTGGTTGTTTCATTTCATTAGCACAAGAGTGATAAGCATGAGCATATATGTGGCTCCTTGAGATTCATTAGAATGTTGTTTGTTTGTTTTTTTTCTGATTGGTGAAGGTGATTTGTTGAATTGTGTGTGCAGTGAAGGCACTGAAGGAGATAGGGAGCAAGATTGGGAAGAAGGATTGGGACTTTGGAGTGGATCCTTGCAGTGGAAAAGGGAGTTGGAATGCTTCTGATGATAGGAAAGGCTTTGAGAGCTCTGTGATGTGTGATTGTTCCTTCAATAACAGTACTTCTTGCCATGTTGTAAGCATGTAAATCTCTCTCTCTTTCTCTTTCTCTCTCGTTTCAATCAAGTTTTTGTTCCAATCCCAATAGATTCTTTGAGTTTTCAAAAGATAACCACATGGAATCACGTGTGCACTAAGGACGATGAAGATAATTTTCTTCTACTTTTCATTTGTTAATTTTCACGACCATATTGCTTCAAATACATTTGTTCTTACTACAGACAGCTCCTAAGGTTACCACCAAACCTTCACGTGTAGTTACAGATGATGTTTTTTAAGAAAATTGTAAAAATTCCTGTTTTCTTTGCTGGATTCGAAGTTATTATTTAATTTAAAGCAAAAGGGAAGAATAGGGTGATGGGTGTTTTACTACTATACTTTTCTTTTTATCATGAATGTTTCCAATGTTTCGTATGCATATTCTGAGGTGAATCTTAATGATACACATTTGTGGCTGTGGTTTGTCAGAATACCGCGTTTGTCTTCATGAGAAGAGCGAAATGATTCTTGAATTGGACATAGTAAATGACAAAGTTTTTATACGTAGTATGTATAATTTAATTTTTTTTCATGTTCAACTAACGAACTCATTAATAAACAAAAACTTATGTTTGAAAATACTAGGGTCTAGACAGCACAACCGACCCCATGCAAGTTTCAAATCTTTGACTTTGAAAACTGAAGGAAAAGGATGTGCTGTCTCTGTCTTTATTTTCTATTTTTTGTGTGTATAGCAACACATTTTTATTATTTTTTCTTGTCAATATTTACTGTAAATTATAAATTTTCATCTGCAGGGCTATATATACTTTCATGATCTTGCTTCAAACTGTTTGTTTATTTGTTACATGAAACTGTGTCTAGTAAAAAAGTATTTTGTTGTTTCAAAGCTTTACTGAATGGTGCTAATCACTACTAGTGTTACTAAACAGGTCAAAGACAAAAAATATACTTTACTTTTGGTAGGTAACACAATTTGTTTTTAGGGAAAAAAAATTATCAAGTCCAAGAAATAAGAAAAAGTAAAAAAGAAGAAGAGGGGTGTAAATTTGAGGCCTGAAAAAAATTAGGCTCCTTATCATGTATAACAAAACGTGTTTGGTTTTCAACAAAACAGGGTAAGTGAGTTTATAGTTTTTGTTTAATACACAGCAGACAAAAAAAATGGAGTACAACATTAAGGATTCACAAGATGTGTTTATACTTTCATGCACTGTAATTATTTATTGGTTGGACATCATAGAATGATCATGATAAATTTTTAACCACCGTATAAATTCTAAGTTTCTGCTTTCAATTTCATGTTCTAAATAAACAGATTCTTGAAGGGTCAGAATCTGTCTGGTAGCCTCTCACCGATGTTTTCCAAGCTTCAGTATCTCACACACTTGTAAGATAACCAAACCTCAGTTTTTTGAAGCCTAGACTCTTTTCTCTGCATGATGTTCCCATATCATTCATTTATTATTCTTAAGGAATGGTGAAGTCCACTAACTTTGTCTTGCATTTTAAATAGGGACCTCAGTCGTAACATCATCACTGGTTCTATACCTCCACAGTGGAGTACCATGCGCTTGGTTGAGATGTAAGAGCTTTCTGCTAGGCACCCTTTTGATTTCTCTGCATAGTCTCTTCAATTTCTTCTTTTTAAGTAAACAACTTGAGACTTGAGAGTCACACTAAAGGTTCTTGTTGTTAATTGAATATGCAGCTCTTTTATGGGAAACAAATTATCAGGGCCATTCCCCAAAGTTCTCACCAATATCACAACCCTCAGAAACTTGTATGTTGAAATCATTTCTTTATTTTCAAATGAATTGTTTGTTGGCTCAGTCACTCAGCTAAGTGATTTTGTTTTAAAGAAAATGAAAATTAAATATGGTATATGTAAGATAGTTTTTACCTCTTGCCAACATATTTGTTTGTACCTAAAGAAAGTTAGGCATAGGTGATTCAGGATTGCTGGTTTAGTATAATTTCTAATTTATTTCTGCAGCTTTGTATAATTTAAATAGTTGTATGAATGTTACAGGAGTATTGAAGGAAACCTATTTTCAGGCCACATTCCAACGGAGATTGAGAAGTTGATCAATTTAGAAAAAATGTAATTCTTATGATCTTCTTGGTGTGCTTATTGGAAATTTCAAATCTCAATAATATCTGTTTCTATTTTCCCCCTAACATATTACTCTGTAGTGTCTTAACACGAGTAAATCAAAACATGTTTGTTTAGCATTCTATCATCCAATGGATTCACAGGAGCATTGCCACCCTCACTTTCCAAGTTGACCAAGTTGATTGATTTGTAAGTTCTTATCAATCTGAGTTATCTACAATCTGCAAGAAATTAATTATTGAATAAATAAATTTTTAACATCTAGCACGTGGTTACAATCTCTGACAGTAGAAAATGCACAAAGATGAACCACTTTGATTGTTTTTAATATGGGGGTGGTAAAGGCAAGTCACTGCAGGGTTCTGAAATAATTCTTACAAGGAGACTAAACAATTTGTAGCTTTATCATGTTCTTTTATTGTAGTTACAATTGAACTTTGACATTTCTTTGCATAATTATTAACCTTTTGGAAACAAATTTTAGGAGGTTAAGCGACAATGATTTCTTTGGGAAGATACCTGATTTCATTAGTAACTGGACAGTGATAGAAAAGCTGTAAGTCTCCTACCTTATTTCTTTCTTGCTGTATTTACATGTATACACTATATTTTATCATGCCAATTTTTTTCTTTTGGGATTACAGGCATATGCAGGGTTGCTCACTTGAGGGGCCAATACCTTCTAGTATTTCTGCCTTGACAAGATTAAGTGATTTGTATGCATGTAACTCTTTATTTGATTTATGTTTTGATAATAGAAGGTGAATATGTCAAATGATTGTTTTGTTTATTCTTTGATACTTAGGAGGATAACTGACCTAAAAGGTGACAAAACCTCAGCTTTCCCTCCACTAAATAACTTGAAATCCATGAAGACACTGTAAGTTCAATGACTCAATGCTTCTTTCTCTTAAAAGTTTTACAAAATAACCTATATTTTACCCGGACATCATAATGCAGGGTATTGAGAAAATGCATGATTAAAGGAGAAATCCCAGAATATATTGGGAGAATGGAAAAGCTGAAAATCTTGTAAGTTGTTCTACATGTAACTTACAGCAGTTTTGACTATATGATAAATTACTTCAAGGGTCATGTTCCATTTGAGAATATCTCAGAATCGGTTCAATGTTGTCCTTGTCATCTTTGTATGTAATATCGACACTGAGTTCACAATAATATTGTATAACTTTATCTAGATTTGAAATATAGTTTTCTAAGTTTTTGTAGGTCAATTAAGGTTATATCTTGTTTATAGCCCTTGACTAGGATAATAAATAATTAGCACTAAACTTCATTCAGAGAGAATTAAAAGCCCGTAATGCAAGAAAACTGTAAACTAAAATGTCAAGACATGGTTGGTATGCATGAAAACCATGACATTTTGTTTTGAATAATACTAAAATTTGTGATTCTGAAGGAAGATTATAAAGACAGCCATAAAACATGCATGCACATGAAAATGTAGAACATGCTCACCTTTATAACCATCTTAGAGTTGAAGATAAATTGATTTTTTTTTATACAAAAAAATGTTATGCATTTCATTACATAAAGCAATTTCATTTATTTATCTTCGTTGATGTAGAGATTTGAGTTACAATGGCTTGAGTGGAGAGATACCTGAATCTTTTTCCGAACTTGACAAAGTAGACTTCATGTAAGTGGATGAATTGAATGAAATTTGCTATTGGTACATCTCATTTTTAATTCTGACAAAAGAAAATTTGTGTTAAACAATGCAGGTATCTTACTGGGAACAAGTTATCAGGGACTATACCTGGCTGGGTCCTAGCAAATAACAAAAACATGTACAGTTAAATTCTTGATTTGTTATGTTTCAATTTTCAGTCTTTCATCTTATAATTTTCTTCAGTGGCCACAGTGAATAAGGCACCAAGAAATATATCTCTCTCTGTTATCATGATATGTTCTAGAGAATTTAGAATAGAACAACAACAAGCCAATTATTATATTAAGTTCCATCATGAAACAAAACTTTCTACAAATTCATTCAAAAAATGTAAAAAAAAAATATAGTTGGATGGCTTGTTCACTCTAGGAACTTCAATCTGTTGATGTCTGCATAAAGAATATATATATTATACAACTGAAATGAAACGAAATAAATACTTTGTTGCAAATGAGATTAACATCTTTTATTATATATTTTGGTACACAGTGATATCTCTGACAATAATTTCTCCTGGGATAGCTCAAGTCCAACTGAATGTCAACGAGGGAGCATGTAAATTTTATTTAAGCTTTGAGTTAAAGTTGTTCTCAGCAAATATTAGTTATCAGTTATCACTGCAACATTATTTTTGTTGTTTTTTCAGAAACCTTGTTGAAAGCTACTCTTCATCTGTAAATACACAGTAAGCTGTTGTGCTTGGAATATGCAGTCTTTTTACCTTTTCCTTTCTGAGGATTTTTCTGTAGAATTTGGTTTTTGGCAGTAGTCCTAGTATAAAGCCTTAAATTTCTCTTTGTTACAGAAGTAAGATTCATCCATGCTTAAAAAGGAACTTTCCATGCCCTGCTTCTGTTAGCCAATGTAAGTTTGCAACCACCATACTACAAGTTTTAAATTACTATGGACAGATTTAAAAAGTGAGTAAAATTTTGTGGCCTGAAATTAAGTGAAATAAGTAGATGAAAAATTCTCTCAATATATCTGTTTTTCTCCAGGGGTTAAGAGTAATCATCTTCCAATTATTTGAAATAAAACAGGTTGACTAATTCCAAGAAAATTAAAAATGGAAGATAATTCTTTATTCTTTTTTATTACAACCATTAGATGATGCTAATGGCATTTTATTAAATAATTCATGTAGTTAAACTAAAAGCTGAAAATTTTAAATACTAATTATGTTCTGCTCTTGGCAAATTTTGCCTTTCTATGCTACTGTCTTTCTTTACCACTACTAGACCATTACAATTTGAAAGATTTTGCATTAAGCATGCTTTCTTTTCAACCCTTTTTGTCAAATTTTTTCAATAGATCACTACGCCTTGAACATTAATTGTGGTGGTAAGGAAGCAAATATCAGTAATCACATTTATGAAGCTGATGGTGAACGAAAAGGTGCTGCAATGTTATATTATAATAGCCAGGATTGGGCTCTGAGCAGCACTGGAAACTTCATGGACAATGATATTGACTCTGATCCATACATTGTGGCCAATACTTCTAGACTTAATAATGTCTCTGCACTCAACTCACAACTATATACAACAGCTCGTGTTTCTCCCCTCGCTCTCACATACTATGGCCTCTGCCTAATAAATGGAAATTACACAATCAAGCTTCACTTTGCAGAGATTATTTTCATCAATGATAGGTCACTTAATAGTCTTGGAAAGCGGGTATTTGATGTCTATATCCAGGTAACAGTTACTTACTTGCATGATTTTCACATGATGTTAAATTATTGATTCAGAGTTGTGCATTGATGTAAATGGAATATATTATTATGTCCTTAAATTAAGGGGAATATAGTGCTGAAAGACTTTGACATCCAAAGAGAAGCTGGTGGTACTGGCAAGCCAATTGTGAAGACATTCAATGCTACTGTCACACAACATACTTTGAAGATTCACTTCTACTGGGCTGGAAAAGGAACCACTGGCATTCCCACAAGAGGAGTTTATGGACCTCTAGTATCTGCTATTTCAGTAAACCCTAGTAAGTCACACCCTGCATCTTAGTGCTAGTGCTAGTGCTTTATCTGACTTAATGAGACTGAAGTTGAAACCATAATATGGCATTATGAATTTAAAAACTGTTGGAAAAGATAACCTTTTATCTGTAGACCTCCACTAGAGTTCTGTTATAAGGAAAATTACATCATTCTTTCCTTTTATCAGATCCAGTTAGTTCTATGAGTTTTGTTCTTCATTTCTAAAAAAGCTAAAACAAATACTTTTCTCTTGCACAGATTTTAAACCTCCATCAAGGGATGAAAACAGAACTTATGTCATACTGGCAATTGGCATAGTGGCTGGTGTTTTAGTTCTTCTACTGCTGGGGCTGGTTTTCATGAGGTGGATGGGATGGTTAGGAGGCAAAGATTCAGTGTATAAAGGTATGGAATATGCCACATAATTCTTCCTATTCTCTTAGAATAAATATTTCCATTTTTTCCAACATAAACATCCTTTCTATATATCCAGCAGTATTTGCCTGAGCTTCTTCAACAATTTGTATTAAATAAATATTTCTGCAAATTTTATTCAATTACCATAAAACTGAAGCACAATTATTTACTTCTATACAAGATTTGTTATTGATGATATTTTTCCTTTTTCACTAAAGTCAAGGCTTTAAGAGAGCATAATTACACACTATATGTATATGCTAGCTAGAAATAAAAAGAACTTTGGAAGTAGATATAGTGGAGAACATGGTTATCAAACTCGCGAGTTAACTCGTCTGAGTTTGCGTTTTTACTCACCCTTTCTGAGTTAAAAGTTACAAATTTTCTAGATTCCAAATTTCTAATATTTTTTTTTTTTAGAGCTTAGGGGTATAGACCTGCAGACAGGATTATTTACACTAAGACAAATCAAAGCAGCAACCGAAAACTTCGATGCAACAAACAAAATTGGCGAAGGTGGCTTTGGTTGTGTTTACAAGGTATCTAGTCTTCTTCAAGTCTATATTCTCGGTTAACTATTCCACCTTATGGTTAATTTATTTGTTACTTGATTTGACATACAAGACACACTTCATCCTCTCTATATCACCATTCAATTTAAATTCAATGCTTATAACTCAATCATGATTTCTGTGGTGGATTTTATACTCATTATCGAGCATATAACCTTGGTTGGTTAGTAAAGGAAAAATTGTTCAGGTACATGCTGGTTAAAGTGTAATAGAGATTTGTTAGACGAATCAGCAGTTTGATATTTGTATCTGTGTAATTGTCACTGTAATGCAAGACCTTCTTCATGATGCAGGGCCTACTATCAGATGGTACAATAATAGCAGTAAAGCAGCTGTCTTCAAAATCCAAACAGGGAAACCGTGAGTTTGTGAATGAGATGGGATTGATATCTGGACTCCAACATCCAAATCTTGTTAAGCTTTATGGATGTTGTGTGGAGGGGAACCAGCTAATACTGATATATGAGTATATGGAAAATAATTGTCTATCACGGATTCTTTTTGGTAAGCTTCATGATGAATAAGGTTTAGCCATACTTGCCCTTTGAATCAAACGTTTGACATGTATTATAAATAAAGAACTGAGATAAAACAAAGGAGAAAGAAGGAACGCAAAGGATATGATAAGGAATATTTCTTCTATTTTCTTCTTCTTACTGAAATCAAAGCAAAGAGTCTGAATATATATACAAACAGTACACTCATTCTAGGTCTAGTTAAAGAAACATAATGTAAAATAAAAACCAATAAAGACTAGAATAAGAAAAGCCAAAATAAAGACTAAACTAAACATAAATACAAAAAGAAACAACTAGGAATTAAAAAAGACAAAATTAATATTAGTTTCCTAGTAGAAGCCTTGTATCCATATCCTTTGTTAACATGTGAAACTAATTGATTGTCCTTCCACTAATCGCATGCATGCAGGGAGGAATCCAGAGAGCAGAATAAAACTAGACTGGCCAACAAGGAAGAAAATTTGTCTTGGTATAGCTAAAGCTTTGGCTTATCTTCATGAAGAGTCCAGAATAAAAATCATACAAAGGGATATAAAGGCAAGTAATGTATTGCTCGACAAGGATTTCAATGCTAAAGTTTCAGATTTTGGCTTGGCAAAACTCATTGAAGATGACAAAACCCATATTAGCACTCGAGTAGCAGGAACAATGTAAGTCCATAATTTACTGCTGTTTCTCTTGCTTTTCGTGTCAAAATATAGCATTGCAACTTTCATAATAGTCTGGTTAAACAAATAAATAAAGTCTGTATTGGGAAGGATCTATATCACTTAACACACCCTTCAATGCAAAAAGTCTTTTTGGCTTGGAAGTAGGAAGAAAACATAAATACTCCATCATGTGCTGATATTATAATCAGATTAGAAAACAGACAATTCTCCAAAAACATTAAGCAATGAAAACCATTGAATAGTTTATATATATATTATATACATTATCTGAACGTTTCTGTATGCCTAAATGAGAATCACACTTTAGAGAATTATAATATAAATCCTCTATCACAGTAATCCTAATTTCCATTGTTATGCTTCTTGTCATTTTGTAGTGGTTACATGGCTCCTGAGTATGCAATGCGTGGCTATCTAACTGACAAAGCAGATGTTTATAGCTTTGGGGTGGTTGCACTGGAAACTGTCAGTGGAAAGAGCAACACAAATTTTAGGCCAAACGAGGATTTTGTTTATCTTCTTGATTGGGTAATTACAATGTATCTTAACAATCACAGCCTCACAATGCACACCCACACACACATATATATTTATATCCATTCCTTTATTGATAACTTTGCCAAAATGTTATATATAGGCTTTAGATAATCAAATTGCATAATATATCCAATTACTGTGTAATATAAGAGTTCATACGAACAAAAGAGACTAGTTCACCCACACATAGCTACAATCATTCCTTTATTGAGAACTTTCTAAAATGTTATCTATAGTCTTTTAGATAATCAAACTGCATTTTACCACTCCACATTTTTGTGCTGGTTTGTGTTTCCAGCCACATCATAGCTTCACTATGAATTTATCATAAATTTGAGTAACCCTGATCTGAAGTTTGAGTTTTGTTCAGGCCTATGTTTTGCAAGAGAGAGGGAGTCTTCTGGAGCTGGTTGACCCAGATTTGGGTTCAGAGTATTCAAGTGATGAGGCCATGGTGGTGCTAAATGTAGCTCTCTTGTGTACTAATGCATCTCCTACACTCAGACCAACAATGTCCCAAGCTGTGAGCATGCTTGAAGGTTGGACTGATATTCAGGATCTGCTTTCTGATCCGGGATATTCAGCTATTAGTTCCAGTTCCAAATACAAGAGTATAAGAAATCACTTCTGGCAGAATCCTAGTAGAACACATAGCATGTCAATACCTAGTGTGTATACTGATTCCTCTGGCTCTCATGTTGAAACAGAAAAGAGCTATCGTCTTGTAACAGTTAATTCAGATGGATCAGACAAGTCAAACTAGTTTCCTACCCTCACATATTTCAATACAAGATAAAAAAATTTTAATAACTGTGTAAAAAGTTTTATCATGTGCCCAAGAAATTTGGAGTGCTATGATTTGAAGCTATGGCTATGTACCTAAGACTAATCGAATTTGGTCTGCCTTAATTTAGGGTTAGCTATAATTTTCATTGACATATGAGGATTTCTAGCATAACAGTTTCTAACAAACTCTTTTTTAATCCATTTATTTATTGCTTAAAATGTCTTAAGAACTACAAATCATATGTGAAACTCATCAAGTAAGCTGCAGAGACCCACAAAATTTCATGTTTTCTAATAAGTTTTAGTTGATGATAAAAAGTGTCAAGAAAGCATGTTAAAGAGTATATTACTAATATTTCTTGGCAATTTCTCTCTGCACTATATCATTTAATACATGTATTCAATATAAAATTTAAAATCCAACATTATCCTTCAACTTTATATTATCCTTCAACTTTATATTTATTTACGGGTGCAGAAATTCGCAACTTTATATTATCCTTCAACTTTATATTTATTTACGGGTGCAGAAATTCGGAAGTGATTGTTATATACTCTAATAATCGAAATAAATTGTGAAACAGATTAATACATTAAACCAAAATATAATTGAATAAAATAAGTTTACAGGTTGAATGCAACTCAGTTACACTCCACTTTCAACCATATTGTTGTATTTTAAAAACTTTTAAGATTTCGTCTTAAAAAATGTTAATTAATTATTTAGACTAATCTAATGTTAGTTGTATTAATGAAGTGACGCTTTAAAATATGAGTATATTTTAGTTAACTTTAAATGTAAAGACTTTAATTAAAATACAGTGATACGAAAGTGAGTGTATAAAAAGCTATATTCAAAGAGAAAATGCAAATAAAACTTTAAATGTATTGAATTAAACTCTTAATTAATAAATAAGGTTAGGGAGATATTTTTATTGTTTTTTACATTTCTTTATGAGGATATTTTCTTTTACTGGTAATTTATAATATTACATTTATATTTAATATTAATTGAAACTTTTATTTTAAAAATATTACAGTGATACCTAAGTTTTCTTAAAATTATTTACATATTTCTCGTTTGTTTTAAAACATGACCACCCCTGTTATTTTACACGTGTATTCATTTAAGTTTTAAAAATATTGCATTTATACCTAAAAAATTCATTGTAATGATGAAAAAATCAAACAGAATAACGTTAATTTGAAAATAAGTCTCTAAGAAATATCTTCATAATTTACTCGAAATAGTAAAATTTAGTAGTTAATAACTTGTAATTCAATCAAATATAATTATTTTATTTGATAGTTTAAAAATAACCTAAAGAACTTATGTTCGAGGGAAAAAACTTAAAATGATTTCTCTTTTTTTATAAACATGGTTCAATAGTTAGCTCAAAATGACTATGACTGGGCAACTTCTTCCTGCACCTCTACAAATTTCTTCCTGCACCCCTTCACTTTCAGAAAGACTGTTTGCCCCTTTAAAAAATGATTTCCAAATTGTTCTTTCCAAAATATTTTCAGAACATCTTTTATGAATTCCGAATTTATAAATCTGGAAATAAATAAAAATGTGTTCCGAAATGATTTTTTGTTTTTCAGATTTTCTATTCTGGAAATATTTTTTGTTTACGGAATCACTATTTCGAAAACATCTAAATCTGTAAAAGGTAATTTTGGTATTTTGAAGAATGTAAGGGTGCAAGAAGAAAAGTGTAGAGGTGGAGGAAGAAACATCCAAATGACTGTTCTAATACGTGATTGTTTCCGTAAGGATTCAACAGTGTGGGGTGCAGGAAGAAAAGTATGGGGTGCCGGAAGAAAAGTATGGGGTGCCGGAAGAAATACCCTTCTTTTGGTTCAGACCAAAAAACTGGGCTGGGTCAGCCCATCAAAGCAAAAATTTGTACTTTCAAGGCATGGGCCGAAGAAAAAAAAAGGTGAGGAGAGTGTTGCAGAGGAAGGAGGGAAGAAGAATTAATGTGCAGGAAGTGAGAAGAGAAGAGAAATGGAAGAAAGAAAGATGAAAGAGGAGGAGGAGAAGACAGTGTTGGAACAAGTCTTCGGGTCGTCTTCTTCCGACGAATCTGATTCCAGTGATGGCTACAGCGACGGAGAAAGGGAGTGGGACTCAATCTCAGAAGTTAAGGGTCTATGGCTCTGTTCCAATTTCCTCTCTCCACGCCGCCAATCCCACATACTCGCATCCATCCAATCCCAGAACTGGTTCCCCTCTCCCTCCATCAACCAGGCCATGCGCTTCGGCTTCCAACACCTCCCTTCTTGGGCCCCTCCTCTGGCCCACTCCATTCGCCGCTCCATCCGCCGCCAGGCCCATAACCCACCCCCCTTCCCGCCCCACCTCCTCCACAGAGAACCCCTCTTTGACCAGATGATCGCCAACGTCTACCAGCCCGGCGAAGGCATCTGCGCCCACGTCGACCTCCTCCGCTTCGACGACGGCATCGCCATCCTCTCCCTCGAATCCGACTGCGTCATGCACTTCACCAACGCCTCCCTCTCCGTCCCCGTTCTCCTCACCCCTGGCTCCTTGATTCTCATGTCCGGAGAAGCACGCTACCGTTGGAAACACGAAATTAACCGCTCACCGGAGTTTCAGATATGGCAGGGTCGACACTTGACTCAATCTAAACGCACCTCCATCACTCTCAGGAAACTCTCCCCCTCCACTCCCTGATTATTATCATTATTGGCCATTCAAAAACAATTTCAATTATAATAATATAACAGTGATAATAGCAATGCGTATTTTATCTATATATCTATTATGCTATTCGGTGCTGTTTGATTTGGTGGCGAAGGCGATGAAATTTACGCTGATATCGTCTGATAAAGACCACCGTCCTGTCACCGGGTTGTACACAAATCCGGCCATCTCCTCCACCTGTGTGTGCAACGCAACAAATGAAACATGCGATGACTAAAACCTAGCAAATGAAATTGTTTGTAATTTATGACTTATGAATTCTTTCGTGTACGTACATTGATACCGGCGCGTTGCAGGATGAGGACAAGTTCCTCTGGCGTCAGAAAACTGGACCATTGATGAGTGCCTCTCGGAAGCTGTTTCAAACGCGAAGTTCAATATATATAGTATGTCAATTGAATTGAAGCATCGAAGAGTTTTGTAGGATGGAATAGGCATGGAAGGAAGTTGAGAATGATAAATACCCAGCGGAGAATGTATTCTGCAGCAACAATGGCAGTTGCGTAGGCTCTCATAGAACGATTAATGGTGGATATCACGGTGGCGCCATCGGGAACTGTTAGTGCTGAAAGAGATCTGCAAAAATCTGCAGGATTTGCCACGTGCTCAATCACCTGAACAAATTCGAACGAAATGAACCAACGCCACTTGTGTACTATCAAAGATTCATGCAGCAATATGATACACGCATCGTTTCTTTATATATCAAAAACACATTTATGCACTCCGATATGCACGCACACAGCCAGAGATAGGAAGGGGCACGAATGAGAGAGTACCTCCAAGGCCATAACGGCATCGAATGTTCTTCCTTCTTCAACTAGTTTCTCTGATCAATCAATTTAAAAATTGTTGAGTGCATAATACCCAAAAACATAAGGACAATTACAAACGAACCAGATGAATGCAACCTACTTTTACAAAGATTACTGGAGGCATCATGCATGCTCCTACGTACAAAGAACATTTAATTTTTTACAAGCATGATACCTAATTGCAAGCAAAGAAATTGAATGGACACCACCACTGAAAACTACTATTCTTTATTGTAGAGGATGAAGTAATAAGTTCGTGTAGCGGTTTAGTATGTTCAGGTTGACGCCTTGTTTCGTGAGAAACGTCAAGGGAAAGATAAAAAACTTTCTTCAATACAAGATACTAGTGGGAAGAAATAAGACCAAAGCAAAAAATTGATTTTTCTACAGCCAAAGATAAATTATAAGTTAAAATAAATAACAAAAAATGGTTACTTTCTGTAAGCTGCAAGAATAACAACAAATGAAGAAGCCCAATAACAAAGGCCAGTAGGAAGTGCAAATATTTAAGGTTTTTATGCTAATGCATTATATCCAACAAAGGTCTGCAATCCATGGATGTAAAGGACTTGAAGCATGCAAATCATGGATGTAAAACAATAGTATACAAGAATGCTTCAAGATTTGCATATGTACCGGCCGTGGTGCAACAAAATTCAATAGTTGAAGTTACTGGATCCAAACCCTGTTTGCAGGAAATAATAAGTTGTCTAGCTAATAGTGAAGAATCTGAAGATGTAAAGTTATCAGCTGCTTCCACCAATGAACAATAACCTAATCAACTTGGAGGAAAGTACTGACAAATTTAAAGTTGGAGATAACGAATGCAAGATATCAATTGGTCAGTTAAACATACAGCATGAAGTTGAGCAATCTTGATATTCTTCTCAACAGCATCAACACCCGTCACAGTAGCTCCCAATCGAGCTAGTGGCTGAAGAACAAAAGAGAAACAAAGTTATAAATCATAAAACAACCATAAAAACAGCATAAAATTTGCAATGAAAAACAAGTAACAATCTTAACCTTAATACTCTACAAGTTTAGAGGGGGGGGGGGACAATGTGCACCGAAGAAAGAATTCAGATTTCCAAAATTCTAGCTAACAAATATAGTCAGTCACCTCAGAATCCATCATATTGCTACAGACTCCCGCAACAAGGATTTGGATAAAAGTAACACAGTTACCAAATTTAGATTTCCAAGTTTCTGGTTAACAAATATAGTCATCTCTGAAGTCTGAACTGATTAAACCAGTATTGGTTTATCGTAGGCCAGGAGACAAAAAAAGGCAAAGGTCTTTTCCAGAAATCACAACAAATAGGAGAATAGATATACCTCAGAAAGAATTCCACCTCCACAACCAACATCAGCAATTTTAAGTCCTTCAAGAGGTTTAGCACTATAAGGGTCCTTCCTGAGACAAGGGAAACCTAATTATCATTAAAATAGAAGTTCAAAGAGACAAAATTAAAATACAAACCTATCGTTAACAATAACTTTCTTTTTTCGTTTTTCTTGCTGGTTCGTCTTTGGTGTGTCAAAAACCAATTCAGTTGTCACTTTTTTTACTAACAAATACTTCATTACAGTAATCTTACGCGTCCTCGTGAGATTATATTTAATTAAAGGAATACTAAACCAAATTTATAATATGTGTGTGTGGCAAATGCTGCGTGCCACCATTGGATTAACAAGTTATAACAGCTGCATAAATGGCAATGCTATAAGAATAATGCATAAAGTCAATAGATCATAAGCATAGTACAGATCATTGCACATTTAACCAAAGTAGCTTCAAGAATAAACACTCCAAACTCAAAAAATGGAGCTAACAAGGACTAAAAGAAAGAGGAGACTTACTTAAAATGTCGACATAGTGCAGAACGGATGAAAGCAAGTCTTGTAGGATTCATCACATGCAATGGCTTAAAGGGGCCTTCAGAATCCCACCTATTGACATAGAGCAAATACATGTCATCCATATTCCCAAACAAACACAAATACACAGAAAAACTATGCACACGGTAGCAGCAACATCAATATATATTAAACAAATTCGCCCCTTGAAAAAAATTGTACAATTCATTGCTGTGTAGTGTCTGTAACGATATATTCATTGAACAGATTCTCTCTTTCAGTTTGAAAGCTCACCAGGAATCAGCAATTGCAGCGAACTTGGCGAGTTCATAATCCTTCAAAGACGAGGGAGGCGAAGATTGCTGATTAGGTTGTGGTTGAGGCACTGAAGAAGCAGCATCGGAGAAAAACCTAGCAGCGTTGAGGAGAGATTGAAAACGGTGATGGAGAATGCGGTGGACGGAGATGCGAGTCAAGTTTCGGAGATGGTTGGAAGCCATGGCCATTGCAGTGGTTCCGCGCTCAAAATCTTCTTCTCTTTCCTCAACCCTTCAGCTAGGTAGATCCATGGCTGTGGAATTTTTCGGGGCTCCTGTTTTGACCCGATTGATAAAAACGGGTTCATTTTTATTAATTTTAATTTATTAACTTAATTAAATTTTTTAGTCTTTCTAGTTATTTTTTTACTTAATTTTCGCCTTTTTAATTTGTTTCTTGTCAAAAAAATTAAAACTTAATTACATAACACGCTAACAAAATTATCAACTCAACAATTATGACATTATTAAAAACATTACATTAATATTTAAGTTAGTATTTTAAGATCAAAAGTAATACTGTGGTTAGAAATAAATAAATAAAATAGATGAAACAAATGTATTATAACAATGTGCGATGTTGAGTGTTTAAAACGTAGAATATAAACAAAATATCTAGTTAACAATAATAATATTAATAATTTGATAATAACACCAAAAAATTGATTGAATTTTTATTATATCTTAAAAAATATAATTCAAAACATTAGTAAAATAAATCTAAATAATTTTCAACATCAAATTTTATCTGCATAATAATTAAAAATCTTAAATAAAATTAAAATATATACTTGTGTGTGTATATATATATATATATATACTAAATTGAAATAATATTTTTTTTTAAAATGAAACATATTTTATTTACTTTAACAAAACTCTAGACATATTAAATAAAACATTGTAATCTATTTTGATTTAAAAGAAATATAAAAACATTTGTAATTTAAAATAAAATTCTTTATTTTAAAATAAATGTTATAGTCAATTTTATTCGATTTTTTTTCTTTTCCATAAAATTCATTTTTTCCTACACTATTATTTTTATTTCTCTTCCATAATATTCACTATTTCCATACATATCTCAACTTTTCATATCTATCTTAACCTTTAAATTTATTTATTTTTGTCCTGTTTATTAAAGGAAAATTCGAGAGTAACAGAGTAAGGATGAGAAGGATGTGTGAATCTCATAAAGAAGATAATTAGAGGCATAATTAATTTTGTTACTAGTGAGGCACCTTAGTGAATATTTAATGTAACACATAATTGATTATATATATATATATTAAATACTATATTATCATTTAAGTACAATATCATTATAAAATGTGTTTTTATTAAATATTTTTATTTAGATAAAATTTATGAAACTGTTAAAAAATTGTATTGAAACTAAGAGAACGATTTGAGTTATTTCTTGATCGATTTACATCTTGTTAATTCTATCTAAGTATAATGGTTTTGATTGTGTTATTGGTTTTTATTGTGTTATGAGCCGAATACTAAACCAGAGTGTTAAGTGTTAATCCTGAAGACTCTATTAGTACAACAATAATTTATAATATTAATATATAATTTATATTATCTTCACTCATTATTCATTATATGAATATCTAATATACTCTTTGGAACTATTTTATACTGAAATATAAAAATAAGA
>Ga0123342_1001570_pt1 | contig 38422 bp, 32 predicted proteins | sample Turbeawhitnodule_FD_89960 | JGI IMG/M metagenome (GOLD analysis project Ga0123342, IMG submission 89960) | Root nodule microbial communities of legume samples collected from Mexico - Turtle bean Mexico white nodule | ecosystem: Host-associated > Plants > Roots > Nodule | place: Mexico: Nepantla...
CTTGATCTTAGAACCATGATCCAACTTCTAAGAAAGTGCCTCTACATTTTCCAGCTCAAGGTGATTCCTCAAAGTGTCAAGAATCTTGTTCTATGTGGCTATTGGAATCACATCAACAACCCTTTGTCTTTACAAGATATCAAACATACACAACAGTTTAAAGAAGTACTATTACAAGTAACTAAACGAGGATAGAAAACACCTGGATTTGCACAATACAAGAAACTCCTATGATCCGAACTTGTTACCATAGCAAAGCTTTAACAACAATCTTGCACTTTGAAAAACTCCATTCAAAAATAAATCTCTCTCTTTGATCTCAAATCTGTATCAATACTTGTTGTATTTGAATGTGTATTTTTCTTTGAAAGAGAGAATGTATTTATAGCTTTGAAATGTAGCCGTTTAAGGCAGTTTTAATCATTGAATCAATTAAAACAAGTTTTCAAAAAACTGTTATGAAAACACACATTTAACCGGTTGAAACCATGATTTAACCGGTTGAATGAGTCAAGTAGTTGCATAACTAATTAAAAAAGCAGTTTCAAAAACCTCAAGCCAGCTAAGTGACAAATAACCGATTATCTCGATAATTCAACCAATTGTTTTTCCTTTGCTTGGAAAAACATTTTGTTTCTTTTAAAACTAATTGATCAAGCTTTGTGTATGTTTAAGAACTGATCTTAACAAAGATTCTAAACAACCTAATCTAAACCCAAACTAAAAAGCAACACGACTTCAGGCTTCATGTGGATTTGACACATCAAAGCTCCCATGTTCAACAATCTCCCTCTATTTGATGGAGACAAATCCTTGGGATACTTTTAGGAATGTTCTTTGTTTAGAATCTGTTCAACCTGCATTCATGAGCAAACACGAAAACACAGGGTAATCTAATCCAAATCATATAAGCTCCAGAAACCAGTTCTCTCTTGGTGATTTCCAAAAACGAAACATCAGCCCAATCAGATGAGAAACCAGTAAACATGCATAAGTGCAAAGCAGATAAACAGTCGGTTATTTCGCAGGAATAACCGGTTGAAATTTTGTATATAAGAGTTTAACAGTTTTAACAAAATTCAAATTTAAACCTGTTAAAGCAGTTCATAACAGCAATGTTCAAAGCAATAAAGAAAGCAGTTAGCAAGAACATTACATAACCAACTTCTCCCCCTATTTGTCTCATCAAATAGACAAAAGGCACGATTAAAAAAAACATAAAAAGCAAAAAAATTGTTTAGAAACTTAAACCAGAAAATTTAAAAACAAGGGTTGTCCTCCTTTCAAATTGGAGTTCCATAATCTGATTTTGAACTTCTTCAATTTGTTCATCCAGTGTTGAAAAACGTGAGTCCATATTGTTAAATCTTGATTCACACATGTCATAGAGGTTTGTTTGACTCTCAGCAAAGGTGTCCATACGGTTGATCATCAATCTTTCAAAAGGTGACATTGTTGTCATCCTTTCTCCCATGTTGATATCATTATGATAATCCTCTTAAGCCTTAGTAGCAGGTTCATCTTGTGGTGTTGCTTCCTCAGGTTCATCATCCTCATGTGTTCCACTTGGGCTAGCTTGATCACCATCCTTGCTTACCCATCTTCCACCAATTTTTGTAAACTCCATTTTACTTAGGGATCCACTATTGATCTCACTGGAGGGCTTGATTACTTCAGCTAGTTCCCCTTCTATATCCACTTCAAAATAATGAAGAAACTTAGAGATCAAAATAACATAGGGATAGTGTAAATCACATAACCTCATGGACTTTTGCATATGCTCTTTGATTGTGTGGATCCAATTGATCTTCACTTTGTTCATGATGCAATAGATCAGCAGGAGATCTTCTTCGGAAAGAGTTGAATGATTGCTCCCCCTAGGTGTGAGAATCCATGATACTATGAAGGCAATAAGCCTATCTTCAAGCTTTAATCCTCCAACAGAAAAGTTTTTCACTTTGGATTGGGGATTCTTGAGACAACCTTTGTAGAACTGCATTTTGTTGAATTCTTCAACAATTCCAAGGTTTCCTCTATTGATTCTCAGTCCAGAGGATATTAGTCCAGCCACAACAACCCATACATCACTTGTTATGACCATCTCTACATCTTTCACTTGAGAAATAAGTGAGTCACCGTTGAAATGAAGGTTAGTAAAATACCTTCACCAAATCTGGATATATGTTTCCAGTGAGCTTTAGAAATCTCTTCAATTTGTGTTCTTTGGGAATGCTTCTCACAGTGTCCAGCTTTTGTTGTTTCATCCAAGTGAAGGAGACCATCTTGGGTGTATTCACACCTTTTCTACTTGTTTCAAGTAGATATTTGTTGATAAAATTAACATCACCTGAAAACCAACCTTCAAGCTTTCCACCACTCTTAACAACTTTGGATTTCATTCTTTTAGCTGAGGGAGGAGTTCCAGCCATTGCTAAACTCAGAAGCGAGCTTTTGTACACTGCATAAAGGTTTTAGAGTAGAGAAAGAGAAGAACAACAAGTTGTTTTATGTGAAAACAACAGCTAGTTTCATTCCTTTATATAGCCAAAGTTCATGGTCAAAGATGACATACTGTGGGTTGTTTTCAAAACAGAATAACGAATCAAATCTGAACCATAAAGTTATTTTTGTCAGTCAAACAGAAAGTACAGATTCGCACATGTTGATTTAACCAAACATTAAAGACAATTTTAATTTCCAAGATAGGAGAGATATGATCCTTAAGAGCAGTTACAGTAGGGGTAAATTGTGTTCAAACAAGCAATTAATACAATTATTGACCACATATATTACTGGGTTTGAACAAAATTTCAAATCAGAATATAGAAATTAAAAACATATTTGTCCAGTGCTGACAAAGATAAAATAATTGGTTGTTTCAAAGAAACAATCGGTTGAAATATTGTACTGTTTGAAAATTTGAGAAAAACAAGTTTTCTTGAACAACCATGCAATTTTAAACATCAAGGTTATAATTGACACAAATATGTACAAAGCATAGATGAAATATCAGCTAACTATATTCCAATTATAGAGAACAATATTGAATTGGATTTAAAAGTTAATTGTTCAACAAGGAGAAAGAAAACAAAAGAGTTATCCTCAGATTACAGTTACACTAATATGAGCAATTCATGTAATCAGGCAAGACTTTGACATGCATAGAGATCTTCTTGAGGTCCTGATCTTTCTGAACCTTCAAGCAAAGTCAGAAATATGAAAAATAGAACTTGTCAAATCACAAGGTTTGATCCCTTAAAGAATTTGGGACCTTTTGTGTTAGACCTATCTTTAGAACCATTAATACATATATGGGAATCTATTTAAAGATGTCTTTAGACACAAGAGATTTTTGAAACTTGCAATACCTAACAAAATTACCTTTCTTCATGCAATAGAAGCATGTAACAACCGGTTGAATCGATTTTTTAACCGATTGTTTTTCTCGTACAGATGTAAAAGGTTTTGAAATCTTATTTCCTTTGTTTTGAGGATAAAACCCTAAACCAGCTTTTCCAAAAACACATTTTTGAGATGCAAGAACATCTTCAAAATTGGATTTTCCAGTTGTAAGAATATCCAAGGTTTTCAAAAGATAGTGAATCTTTCTTTCAAGATTCTCACAATTTTCACAAACTTTTGACTCACAACTACAAGAAGAGTTTTTGTAAACTAAATCAAGGTTTTCAAAATCTTCTTTTGTTTTACTCAACTCTTCCTCTAAAGACTTGACTCTGTTTTCCAACCAGTTATTTAGACCTTTCAACCGGTTGAGAGAAAGTGCCAATCTATTGGCCTTTTCATGAGTTTCATTAAAAGCATCAAGCAATTGATAGAAATTGTTACCTTTACTTGAGGATGCAGAACTCATGCTACTTGATACTGAAGCTTTAAGGCACAAATTTGCTTCTTCATCATCTGAAGAGCTTGAGGATGAGACATCATTGTCATCCCATGCTACATAGGCCTTCTTGGCTTTTCCCTTTTTCTCTTTCTTGTAGTCTGCTTTTCTTTGACTTCATTATTGGGACATTCTGCCTTGATATGACCCTATTCACCACAACCATAGCAAATGTATTTGTTAGTATTAAATTCACTAGGTTTTTTAGAACCATACCTCTTTAAAGCTTGTCTTTTCTTTAGGAACTTGCTAAATTTTCTTAATAGAAGACTCATGGTGTCTTGATCACTTCCACTTGACTTTTGTTGTTGTTTGTGGTTGCAAGCTTTGAGTGTGATGACCTTGTTGTGCTTGTTTTCACTTTCTTGGACAACAAGCCTATTTATTTCAAGCTCATGTTCCCTAAGCTTACCAAACAATGCGGCAACAGTCATAGATGTTAAATCTTTGGATTCTGAGATGGAAGTGACCTTTGGCAGCCAAGATCTATCAAGACACTTCAGTATCTTGATGTTCAATTCCTCCTTATCAAACGTCTTACCAAGACTCATCAAATGATTTACAATGTGAGAAAACCTTTTTCCCACATCATAGATGTTTTCTCCCTTCTGCATTTTGAAGAGTTCATACTCTTGAATTAGAGCATGCTTCCTAGTTCTAGGATGTCCCACATTTCCTTTGCAGAGCTGCACTGTGAAACCCTGAAAAATTCATCACAGCTTAAAACATAGGTTATTATATTTTTGGCAATCCAATAAAACTTGGCTTTTTTACTTTCAACCTCAGTCCACTCAGATGAAGGTTTATCAATTAAAACCTCGTCTCTTTTGACTTGAGGTATAAAGGGACCATTTTCAATTGTTTCCCAAATACCCTTATCAGTTGAGTGCATAAAGATTTTCATTCTCACCTTCCAAAACTGGTAATTAACCTCACAAAAACAGTGGTGGCCTGTTTATGGAAGCACCTTCCCCAAACACTTGATTTAGAATGAATCTTTATCAAAAAATCCATATAAGCAATTAAGGAAAGAAATCAAACAATCCAATGGAAACAAATATCATAATTTTAACCGGATAAACCTTCGTTATGGAGAACCAGTAGCAGAATTGAAATTATCAAACAGTTATGGAGAGTTTGAGAGAATGAGAGATTTACACAATAGGTTTATATTGGTTCACTCACACAAAGTTACATCCAGTTCTCAGGAAACCTCTGAGTTCCACTAGTAACCAATACCAGATTACAACACACACAAAGAGGTAACCTTGCAACCCACAAGATTCACTCACCCTCTTTGAAACACCAATCACCTCAAGACAAAACAACCCTTTGTCTTTACAAGATTTCAAACACACACAACAGTTAAAAGAAATACTATTACAAGTAACTAAACGAGGATAGAAAACACCTGGATTTGCACAATACAAGAAACTCCTATGATCAAAACTTGTTACCACGACAAAGCTTGAACAACAATCTTGCACTTTGAAAAACTCCTTTCAAAAACAAATCTCTTTCTTTGATCTCAAATTTGTATCAATACTTGTTGTATTTGAATGTGTATTTTGCTTTTAAAAAAGAGACTATATTTATAGCTTTGAAATGTAGTCGATTAAGGCAGTTTTAATCACTGAATCAGTTAAAACAAGTTTTCAAAAAACTGTTATGAAAACACACATTTAACCGGTTGAAACCTCGATTTAAACGGTTGAATGAGTCAAGTAGTTTCATAACTAATTCAAAAATCAGTTTCAAAAACCTCAAGCCAGCTAAGTGACAAACAATCGATTATCACGATGATTCAACCGGTTGTTTTCCCTTTGCTTGGAAAAACACTTTGTTTCTTTTAAAACTGATTGATCAAGCTTTGTGTAGGTTTAAGAACTGATCTTAACAAAGATTCTAAACAACCTAATCTAAACCCAAACCAAAAAGCAGCACAACTTCAGGCTTCATATGGATTTGACACATCAAAGCTCCCATGTTCAACAGGCAGGACCAAATCAATGATCGGAGTTGATGACCCTTTAGCAACATTCTCTATGCTCGTCGGCTTGCTGCCAGTGTTGTTTCAAAACCAATTTCACGTTCGGTGTTCATTGAGCCATTACACCTACAAACAAAGAACAAATTCAACAAAGTTAAAACCAATGAAAACTTAAAATACGCTGACTACATACCGTTAAAATCCACCCAATGGTGGGGCAACAAGTATATCGTGAGGATTTTTCGAGTGGGAAGTACCTTTAGTAATTGATCAAGGACATTAAAGACTTCAACATCCTCGACACTCATGGATGACTTCAGTCAGGTAACGAGTGGGCGACGAATTGAATAAAAAGGGAATTTCAATCTCCCTTCGACATCAAAGAAATACTTCTTCCCCTCCGACAAAATAAAAACTTTGAAAAATCTACCTCTAAAAATTTTATATGAAGAGGCAAAAGGGGTGAAAAGGAAATTGCCCAACTGGATCGTCAGTGACAACCACCCCACGGGTTCCACCAGACATGTGCTGTAGTAATATAAAAATGTTGGAGGAGACAACTTTAGCCAAAACATATCACACACAAGGCGAAAGGCTTGCAACGAGCCCATGAGTTCGAATGAAGCTACGTGGGAGCAACATTAAACACCCAAAAGATCCCATTATGAATTCATCAAAAGTAAAACTCAAATGGAGATTTGTAAAGAAACAATCATACACATAAAAAAAATCAAAACTTTGCCCCTCTTGACCATAACATACATTATCCACGGAACTACAACAATCGGTTGAGACGGTACCCATTTTCGTGTCTAGTTTAAGCTTAGGCATGCTCGACACAAAGGAGTTAACCATGGATGTCCATCGATACCGAGTGAAGTGCTCGGTTACCCTAGAATCTTCCTAGTCTTACCCAATTCTTAAAGGCAACCCCATCGGGGATATCAATGCGACAAGATTCGATCCCTTACCCACTACTCTCACCCGCTATAATCGGGGATCCCCGAAAGCACCAGAGGAGAGCCCACTTGAAGACCCAGACGAACTCGAATAAGACATAGCTAACCTAGGAAGGGATATGCTCGATACCTTGCCACGACTCGAAACTAAAAAAAAAACCAAAAGTAATCATCGAGAGAGAGGACCCCCTTATTTATAGGCACCCTCACATTTCCATACCAAACTTTGCAACGCTTGGGACCGTTAGATCATTCCTAATCCAACATCCTTTATATAACGTGCACAAATCCAAATAAGAGTTTAAAATCTATCGGTAAAAGGATGTTTCTAGAATGTTAAGTCCCATCAGAGCACCCCTCGCAATCTCGATCAACGAAATGACAATGCGAAGAATCTTCAAAAGTAACTTCCTCGAACTTGGATGACAAGTGTACTACCAGGGATCGAGGGTTTCCAAGTTACATTCGTAGCCTAGACCGAACACTCTTAAGAGAAATAATTATTGTACTAAATCTCGACTAATTATTGTACTAAATCTCGACTAATGCAACCCTATAATGACTAAACTGAACGGTAGGCTCACTAATGGTGAGATTAACCACAATACCTATGTTAATCTAGGTCCAATAGAACAAGGACCTAACATGATCCTATAAATATGCACAACAACCAAGACAAATATATACATTTTTTACTATAATATTTATTGTCTCTGACTATCAAATGCTAATTTGAGCACTAGAAAACCTTTTGTAGGTACACTCTCCAGCTCAAAATCGGAGACGAAATATCAAGAGCTAGATATCATGAAGATGTGAGATTGAGTTTTGAAGATGAATAATTATTACTAAGAGATTACTATTTCAATCCCTAAAAGAACACTTTTATAACTAAAAATAAGATTAATTGCGTTATATTTTTGTTATTAATCTCCCTAATTGTTAAATTGCCTAATTGTATTCATATATACGGAAGGTGCATTTTAAACATAACTGAAATAACAATTATTAACGAATATTTGAAGTATGTATATAAAAAAATAATTTTAACAAGTTATAACTTGTTCAACACTTACTCACATTTATTATTATCAAAACTTTATAACTAAGGGTTGTTTATCCTTCCTAGACTATTCTAAAAGTAGTTGTTCGAGCCTTACTAGAGAAAGAAAAGAATGAACGAATAGAGATTTAGACTATATTATGAAAATAATATATAAAATGAGATGAGATAAGGATTGATAATAATGAAAGAAATTTGTATAACTAGTTTAATAAGATGAGATAAGGATTTTGAAGAGAGATAAACATAAAAAAACAAAATATTGACTTTTTCATAATCTAAAATGCTTTTATACTGCTTAAAAAATATTAAAAAACTATATGAGAATACTTTTATAAAATAACTTATTCATAAATTTATAATCTATAACTATGTATCTATATATTAAGGTGATTCTTCATTATAATTGCTTTTTTAACATAATTTTTTTTCCGATTCTCCTCTTATTTAATATATCTCATTTTATTAATATAATGAAATATTTTGTCATTTCATATGAATTACTAAAAAATAAATTATTTTTAAATTTTTTAAATTAATATTAATGTATAGTTTTTATATGACTCTCCCACTATTCCTTTAGTTCCTTATTTTAAGGCAACAACAAGAAGAAAAATAGAGCATACTCTCACACATTTTCACACAGAATCTCACATATAAAATAAAATAACCTCAATTTTCAATCACTCTTTGCACTCCATTTTTTACTTTTCAATTTCGACTCATCCAAAAATTGTATGTTACATTTCTATCATTGTGAAAATTGAGTAAAAGAGAAAAATGTGGATACGCAATCATGATAGCTATTTTACTTTTTTTAATCTTGATAAGAACATGGAAATAAAAAAATAATAAATAAAATTTTTAAATTTTTAAAATTGAAAAAAAGGACGAATGATATATTTAATACAAGTTGATTATTTTTATAATTTAATTAATGAAAATATTACTTAAGAATGATTTTATTTATTTTGAATAATACCCATAAAAATACTCAGATCTTTATCTTTATTTGGTTTTTCCTTTAAAGAAAAATTTAATATTTTTTTATTTAAAAAGCACACACATATATATATATTGATATTTAAAATATATATATATATATATTATTTAAATAAATATAAATATACATATAATAATAATAAAAATAAAAAATACAAATAAATAGACACAAACATTTAAAATAAATTATAAATTTATCCTTATAATATAAATATATAAATAATAATATCGTTTATTCAAATTTTAATATTAAAAATAAATATATATTAATACTAAAAATAAAAAGCGAATGCAGATGTATACCGCTAGTTTTAATAATATTTTTTTATTTTATTTTAATAACTATCGTAACATCTTATATTTTAATTATATTTTTATCATAAAAATGGATACAAATAGGGGGAGACTCCTTTGTTTTCATCTGTATATTTAATGTTGTTTAAGAAAAGTTATGTTTTGAATGAGAGACATTGATGGATAGAATGTTTTAAGTATTAAAGCTTACACAATTAAATTAAACACTAATTTTAATAATCTTGAAATTAGAATAATTTTTGTGTGTAAAGTATTTAACTTTTATAATATCATGACTTATAAAATTAAGATAAAGAACTTAGGCATTGTGAATATTGTGAGATAATTTAAACTTTGGAAATATTTTGACGTACAAACTGAATCAATTTTCCATATTTAGAGACAAAATGAGAAGCTTTGAATATTTTAGAGAGACCTAACGAGAATACTATAATATCGAATACTAATAGAAGCTTACCCAAGTAAAAAAAGAAGAAGGTAGATTAAAATTTTGTTAGCATTTATCTCACATTTGCGATAAAAAACTAAAACCGAAAAAATGCAATAATATATGACAGTCTCGTGGTTGCTCCTGATGTTTACCACACCACACCACACCCTGAGCCCTCAAACCCTTACCGCATTCATTCGCTCTCTCTTTCCTTCGCTCTATCTCTCTACCTCTCTCCTTCTCTCTATCTATCTTATACCCTGCAATTCGCAAACCCTACCCTCTCAATCTTCTACGCGCGCTTCAACGTTCAACCCTATCTCTCTCTCGCATTCCTTCAGCTATTCGCATTTCCTCTCCTTCTTCTGTTCCGTTTTCGGATCTCTCTGTTTTCCCAATTCCGAAAATCCCGAACTCCACGGCGATGGGCGACGGCAAGGTCAATCTCCCCGACGATCTCTTCCCCTCCAAGACTTCCGATTCCCTCAGAGGTGATTTGATTTGATTCATGCCAATTCCCTTCAACTTTAGATTAGGGCTTTTTTTTTTCCGAGTTTGTTGAAACACACGTTTTCATTGTCTCGCAATCATTGCTCGATCTCCCTGCCTGGATCCGTTGAATCTCAATCCGCGATTTGTTCTGCGTGTCAATTGCGCGCCCGACAGACGGGCCTGTTCATGCTTGTGTGGCTCTGCAATTTGTTTGTTTTTTTTTCTCTATGTGATTTTGTTAGTGTTTTTTTTAATTGTGGGTTGAGTTGACTTTAGATTGAGGATTGATCTATGTTAGCGTCCTTTTGATTTGATGAGTATATATTGTGATATATGTACTGCTGTTTGCTGAGAAGTGTGGTTCTCTAAGGCCGTTTTTGGAGGGACTAGGAGTAGCTCACTTTGCTGCTGTTGTTAATCTGAATCTGGAATTATCGTGATTTTTTTTTATCGCATAAGTAACCTGATTTGATTGTGCTGCTGGGGTTTTCTTCGGCGTGCGTGGCTGGGTGATTTGATTTGTCTGTTGACTTTTTTAAAAAGGTTTTGTTGATATGTAATTGGAAGTTTTGATGGATATTGCAGATCCCGTCATTAAGCACTTTTGATGTATTTTCAGAAGCTACTCTTTGTACCTTACGAGGAATCAATATAACTGCCTTTTGTTTTGATTTGCTTTTGCATTTTGTTTTTTCTTAAAATACTTCTTATCCAATTTATCTTACTGTACCTTAGGCATTTTAAAAAAAATAATTATAAACAAATTGGAATGACATCTATGTTAATTTGCATTTTGGTTTGTTAGATGAAGCATCCGGAGGACATGGTGGTGAGAAAGGGATTGCAGCGCTACTTGATGATTCGAAAGGTATTGTGTTTATCTTTGTCCAAGTTAAAATCTAGTTGTGTTTCTCTCTTTAATGCATAAATTGTTATGGTTGGTTGATGAAACATTTTACTTTCAGATCAATTGTCATCTGACAACAGCATACCCTTATCCCCACAGTGGCTGTATTCCAAACCTGTTGATGCAAGGACAACTGCCAATCCAGTGGGGGTACGTATTATTTGATGTTTTGGTTTTGCCTGTGTTATTAGACATCCTCCCCCTTTCATGAAATCTATAGGTGTTTCCATTGTTATTCTAAATCATTTTGGTCGCTGAAAGTGTGTCATTTCAGAAACGTGTGAGTTTAACATGTCACTATTGTTTATGCATTTTTTTCTACAATACCGGCACTGAACTTTTTGGAAACAGTGAGAGCGAAGAATTTTGGTCATGGATTCCTTTTTTTATTCAATTTTAGGAGTTTGTGATGTTCTTTTGCTATTTGCCTGGTACTATTGTTATTAAACTTAAAGTGGAGAGGATATATCTTCTTGCACTGAGTTTTAGTTAATTTAGAATATTCTTCCAACTAAATGATAAAGTGTTTTTCTGGACCCGTCTGTCTCATGTAATCAAGGGGTTGTAGTTTAAACTATTATTGTCGATTTAGGTCCCAATTAGCACAGTAGGATTTTCTAGGCATTTTCCTAAAACTAATATGTAAGTGATTAATATCTATTTGGTTGGTTAATCAAGTTTTCTTTTTAAAGCTTAATTCTAATGTGTTTTTTTTTTCTTAAGGTTCAATTTGGGTGGTTATTTAAACTGTAGAGTGTGATATGATCTTGGAAAAATGATAGGATGACATCCACTTACTTGGCTTTTTGTCCCAGGTGAACTCAACTGATCCCATACTGAAAGATAGTTGGCGTTTGGAGGGGTCTCAGGACAAGAAAGACTGGAGGCGGACAACTCCTGATGTTGACATCAGTCGCCGCTGGCGTGAAGAGGAGAGGGAAACAAGCTTGCTTGGGAGAAGGGATCGTAGAAAAGAGGATCGTCGTTTGGAGAATACTTCAACATCAGAGAATAGATCCTTACCCTCTGATCGCTGGCATGAGAGCCGTGGTTCTGGCCATGACTCTAGAAGAGAGAATAAGTGGTCATCAAGATGGGGTCCTGAAGATAAAGAGAAGGATTCTCGAAGTGAAAAAAGAAACGATGTTGAGAAGGAAGATGGTCACACTGAAAAGCAATCATCTGGTGTTGGCAATCGCATTGGATCTGACCGTGACACTGATTCTCGTGATAAATGGAGGCCACGACATCGTTTGGAAGCTCAAGCTGCTGGTGTGGCCACATACCGTGCTGCACCTGGATTTGGGCTGGAAAAAGGACGTACAGAAGGCTCCAATGTGCGATTTTCACCAGGAAGAGGAAGGGCAAACATTAATGGAAACCTACAAATTGTAAGGTCCCCTATAGGCTCTAGTCTTGGATCTGCACTTGTAGACAAGAATAAAACCATATTGGGGAAGTCTAGTCTTGGTGCTGATTCGTATTACTACCCAAGGGGTAAGCTCCTTGATATATATCGCAAGCAAAAGGTTGATCCAAATTTTGATAGCTTGCCTTCTGAGATGGAGCATACATCGCCCTTAACTCAACATGGTTCCATTGAGCCATTAGCATTTGTTGCTCCTGCTGCTGAGGAAGAGGTATGTGAAATGCAAAAGATGGAGAAAGACTTCCATCATGGCTTGCTGATGTGTTTCAATTTTTTGTATTCTGGAAGGGTCATTTTCTTTGTAGCATTGATATTGATTCTACCTTTTGCATCGTTCAGGTTGTCCTTAAAGAAATATGGAAAGGAAAAATTACTAGCAGTGAAGTCTCTGGCTACACCTTTAGAGGAAGGGATGGAGGGTCAAATGATGACATTTCAGGTAACATTATGCATGGATTTGTTTGTTCCTGTAAAATAATTCACTTCCTACCTTTTCTTATCCTCTCCTGCCCTGGCTTATTTCAGGTCCTGTTACTGCAAGTGAAGGAAAACAGCAACCTTCCATTGGCAGTGTTGCAAAGGTTATATCAGGAAGTGATGTCTCAGATGATTCTGATCAAATATTAATTAGTTCAGCATCAACTGCTGCTGGTTTATTGAGAAGCATTGTTGGGGGTGAGAAATCAATTTGTTTTATATTCTACTGTGCTAATCTGTTGAAAGTAAAGATTTTTCAGTTTCTTTACATGTATTGATTGTATGCAAATAATCATCATTTTTAGAAGTTGCTACTGTTCAAGAAGGCCAGCTGAAGCATATGCCAGCTATTGGTGTGCATGGAAGAGATGTGAGTTCTGTTAGCAGCATTGGAGATGGAAGCATTCCAGGAAACACAGTTGCTGAATCGGGAACTTTTGATCTCTATCAGGGACAATCTTCTGCTGTTCTAGAACATGCTAATCGGAATGGTGTTAACTCAATTGGTGCATCTGAAATCGATAGCAATCTACCTGATGATTCTCGCACTCTCTTTGATTTTTCATCTCTGCAGCAAACTCCAAACATTAATCAACAGGACTTCAAAATTAATGAGAAGACATATGTGCCTGAAAGTGTTATTGCTCTTGAGGAGTTGAGTTTGTGCTATCTGGATCCTCAAGGGGAAATTCAAGGACCCTTTCTTGGGATTGACATCATTTTGTGGTTTGAACAAGGATTTTTTGGGATGGACTTACCTGTTCGCTTGTCAGATGCTCCTGAAGGATCACCATTTCGCGAACTTGGTGACATTATGCCTGATTTGAAAGTCAAGACTGGTTTAGGCTCTGGTAGTACTAGGGTTATTCAATCAGAATCTTCTGATGTCATTGGAAGGAACCTAAAAGTAGATGTGCATAATTTTGATTATGATGGATCTTCTGCAAGCGATGATCAACCTTGGTCTTCTTCCCGACCTGATACTAGCTCAAGTATTGGTATTCCTTCTCAAATACCCAATCAAAGTTATCACTCTGAGATCAAGTTCTCTGATGATCAGTGCTTCAATAATATTGTTGCACACGATGAGGGTAATTTATTGGCCTTTTCATACTGCTATTGTCATGTCTATCTACTATTTTGTTATCAATTTATGACTTATTTCTGATATATGCATCTATTTCTTCTTTTATTCATATATTTGTTTTTGTAGATTTCTCTTTGTCAAAATTGGCTGGAAACATAAATGATAAACCTTTGATGAGGCCCATGGATGTCAACGCATTGCATTCTCATCCTACTGGAAAACCTAATGAAGTTGCAGTGAGTGATTCTCACCATGAAGCTGATAAGTTGCACCCATTTGGGTTATTGATGTCTGAACTCAGAGATGGTTCTCATTTAAGGCGTGCACAATCTTCCAATAGTTCTTTGAGATTGGGTGATCAGGGTCATTTTCTAGATCCATTAATGGATAGAGATGCTTCTTTTACTGATCAACAAAACTCTGTTAGTGGCATGGTTAATCAGCCTTCTTTCAGGGAGAAATGGGCTGATAAATATGGGATAATTAGACATTTTCAGGAAGATCAGTTCCTTTCCCATATGGGACAAATTCAGAAAGAAAGGCTTCAGCAGCAGAGTAATATATCTAATCATTTCCCTGCTCATCTTAATGGGTCAGACTTAGAGAGATTTCCAGGTTTTGCTCATTCGCAGAACATGAGCTCCAACCTACAGCAGATGATGCAGAATACTGGATCAGATTTTGAACGTATTCTAGAACATCAGATTCAACAATTCCAGCTTGAGTTTCAGCAACAGCAAGATATGCATCATCAACAATTACTTCACCAACAAATGAAACTTCAGCCCCAGCAACAGTCTCAAGTTCAACAATTGCTTCATGAACAGTTTATGCAGCAGCCAATCCCTGATCCTAATTTTGGGCAGTCCAAACATGATATTTCTAGGGATAACCTGTTAGATCAGGTACAAATGAGGAGATATATTAATGACTTGCAGCTGAATTCACATTCTTTAAGGCACCTTGATCCATCAATGGAACATATTATCCAAGCAAATATGGGCCTCAATGCTTCCCAAGGAAGGCAAGCTGATTTGTCAGACCTCTTGTTGCAAGCAAGGCATGGTAATATATTACCTTCTGAACAACAGCTTCATTTTCAGCAAGATCAGTTGCAGGCCCAACAGTTATCTTTGGCTCTTAGACAGCAATTAGGGTTAGATGGAGAAAGGCATTTTGGTAGGTCATGGCCAATTAATGAAACAGGACAGTTGATTAGAAATCCTGGAACCCATCAACTAGGTCATTCAGCAGGATTTAATGTTTCAGATATCCGCAAACAGCAGCAGAGGCTTGTGACACAAGAGGAGCAATTAAATTATTTGGGGAGGAATCTTCCTGAGCAGAACCAGAGAGGGTTCTATGATAATCCTATGATGTTTGAGAGGTCTGCACCTATTTCCCAAGGAAGGGAATTACATGACCGTCGTCACTATTTACATCGAGGTGATCAAATGGATTCTTTATCCTCTCATCATCTACAGCCATCTGATGATCTTTTCGGTCACCACCCTGATGCTTTCAAGAGTTCACTCCATGTCAACAATGGACATGTGGAAAATAGCTGGATTGATCCCCGGGTGCAACTACAGCAACATCTTGAAGCTGTGAGGCAGAGAAGAGAGTTAGGAGATACTATTTCGGCAACAGATCTGAACATATCTGCATCTGTTGGCTCTCATGAAGACAGTTCAGCACGAGGTTTTATGGACCTACTTCATAAGAAACTGGGTGTTCAATCCGCACAACCATCACCTGTTGATAAATGGCATTCTCTTTCATCAAGAAGTGACAAATCTTGGCATGTTCCCGAGGCTAGTTCAATAATGCATCCTTTTGAACTTCAGCCTGATCATCAGCAAGTCCATCTGAATGACCCTTTTTTAGAAAGGGCTCAGAGTACTAATTCCAGTGGCTTAATCCATGATCATTTATCCAGCATGCATATTACTGACCAATACAACAATATAGGCAACACTGAAAGAATGCCTCTTCGGTCTAGATCTGGTTCATTACTTGAAGAGCAATCACTGTTATCTGCTAATATGGACCCTTTACATCCCAATTACAGAATTCCTTTTCAAATTGGTAAATCGTCTATGGAAAAAGACTTACTCGAGTTAGAAGCAAATAAGAGTCAGAGACATGAATATATGGGCACAATTAGCAATTTAGTTCCTGGGATGTCAGATATGTCAGAGCAAGTGGAAAACATCATGAATTCCATGGAACTGCCTGCAATTGCCCATAGTAGACATAGCTCACTGAGCAGTGCAGGTAATATAGTACACCACTGTTGTCCTTAGATGAAGTTCTTGTTTATGATGGTTGAAAATAATAAACAAGTTTCTGCAGGTGGTGATGGTGGCTCATTTGGTCGAGAGATGGGTTTGAATAATTCACGTGGAGATGAGGTTTCTGGTGACAGGTAGCATTTTTTTTGCCGATTGTTCCTTTAGGTCCAAATTGAATATAGCTAAATGGGTTCCAGAAATTTCTCTTAATATATTGATATCTTGCTGGCTGACCTGTTTGCATTACACATTTATTGTGTTCAAAGTCTATTCCTGTATATGGTGCTTTGTTTTTTTTGATATTTTCTATTCCTGTATATCATTTAGTGGTAGGCTGTGCCTTAGGTTGTAGTCTGGTGGATAACCCATAATATTGTTCTGACCCTTTTTCACTACCTGCTAAATTTTCCTCACTTGAAGTAGTTTGCAGATAATTAATTATTGTAGACTTTTTGAATGCAACTGTGAAGAAATTCATTGATTAAATTTATCTTAAATTAATTTAAGTAATTAATCTTCCAAAATGGTGAAAATGGTCTGGGGCTACATTTTGAAAGAATGACAATTCAATCTAGTTATTATTGTCAAAAGAATGGCAATTTGGATATATCTATGGTTCATGCATTAGTCTTGATGCATATGTATGCATACATGGATGAATTGATATAATTGATATAATTGAATGATTATTATTGGAAAAAATAATTATTTAAAAGGTTTGACTGTCTTTTATTGACAGGATACCCCCTTCAACAAAAGGTTTTGATAATGCTTTCCTCAAGCGCCCCCATGTATCTCGGGTTTTATCTTCACCTGATGTCCAGTCAGACCAGCCATCCGTACCCAGTGTCAATCAAAATAACTTAATAAATCTCACATCTAGTGAAGGTATATGATTTTTTCACAGCCCAATTTACCTTTTTCCTTTAATTAAACATTTCAGCTGTCTGAAATATAAGATTCTATGGCAGGGAGACGAGATCCGTCTGCAAATTCTTCGATGAGTAGCATGACAGAAGCTCAGGCTGCTGGGAAAAAGGAGGTTCGGTTTAGATCTTCTTCCTTCAGTGAAGGTGCTGTGTCAGAGACATCATTTATAGACATGCTCAAAAAGCCCGTTCTTCCTGAGGTGATGGTGGACTCGCATGCAGCCATTGGTGTTGGGAATGAGTCATCTGATGCAGCACAAGCAGCTCGAGGCGGGAAAAAGAAAGGGAAGAAAGGAAAACAGATTGATCCTTCACTTCTTGGTTTCAAGGTCTCCAGTAACCGGATCATGATGGGTGAGATTCAACGCCCTGAAGATTGATAGTTAATTGCTTGTAGATTAGGTGTAAAATTTTGCGAATTTTTTGTTTTTTGGGGATAACGGATAAAATGGTGTACAGTCCGCTAGAGCATAGCTATAATATCTGAATACATCTGTTTTTTTACGATAGGTGTAATAGATTTGCATTTTGAAAGCGTCGACGAGTGTGTACAGAGTCAGTCAGTCACTGATGAGTGTATATAAACGAGGAAGCTATGCTTGTTATATGGTGGATGGTTCTACGATTTTGGTGGGGGATAGACAGAATAGAATCAAAGAGAATTAATTGTATCCATCTTGCTTTGTTAAACACTTTAATTCTTATTCAGTTCTTCATTTCAAAACAAGGTCAAGTCAATCATCTTATATTTCCTACATTTTTTTAACTTGTTACCTTTTTAATATCAAATAAAATTATTAAACTGTGCTAAATTTATTCTGAAGAATTACTCCTTTGTTAGTAATTAGAGATTTTTTAAAAGAGTAATTTTATTTTGAAGCATGATTATAAATTATAAATTATTAAAGTATTTTTAAATGATTAAGTTTAGAAGATAAGGAGTTTAACGATAACTTGAACGCTTCTGTTACGAATAAATTTATTGTTGCATTTTTTAATTTTACTAATTTTCCAAATATTCTAATGTTCTGTCAATTTGGATATTTTCCTATCTTCTACATTTTTGTAGTATAGGGTCAGAGGAACAAAATCCATATACTGTGCACATTAAAGCAGGTTTTTTTTATCACTTTGTTTTTTTAAAAAAGTTTGAATAGTTATAATTGGTGGACGTTCCCCAACATGAATATATCTGGCAGTTCCCATCCCCAAATGATCATCTGGAATGACAAAATGCCAAACTCTAGTTGGTGCATTCCACAGCCTATGAGTGATGACCATCACAGTAGTCCCCTCATCCGATAGTCCATAATTATTTGACTGTTTTTGGAGTTATCCAATAGCTCCATGTTGCTCAACTTCTAAGACTTCCAAGACGAGCAACCAAGTTGTATTTCTTTGGATAGTTACGATAAGGTTTAGCCATTCAATATAAGAATATAAATTATTGGTCGACACAAAAATATTTCTTCCCTATTTTATTTTGAAAATACTAATGTGCTCGGATAAAATACAACATAATTCTACTTTTTTTTGGGGATGACTGCCAGTTTCTTATTCTTTATATTATAAAATCTATTCAAATAAAGAGGGTTAAAATGATTTTAAATTAATTTTAAAATTTTCTTAACTCACTTTTGAAAAAAAAAAGTATTTTACAGTTTTAAGTTTATAGTTAATTTTGTATGTTTTAATACTTTCTTCCGCCCTTCTTTAAAGGTGATAGAGCATGTTATCCAACTCGATGTCGGTTTGGAATAAAGTGACAGGTCTAAATTCATTTTGGTTCTTGAAAATGAAGTTGAAACATTGTTGAACTTTTGTGTGATAAGCTGAAATCAAGTTATCATCTAATAACTCAAGGCAATTGCTATTTACACTCCCCCTACTTCTTCCACTCTATTTATGCCACATGTAATTCTCTCTCCCACAACTCTTTCATCTGCACTCTTCTGGACTACTCTTCATATATTCTCCCCCAAACCATTCCACAACTCATTTGGACTGTTTCTTCCTGAACCTCCATACCTTCTTCTCTCACCTCCATAAGTTTTCAAATTTCCAAAAATGCCCCTTTATAATATTCTGGATTACGTAATCCGGAAGTCATTTTTCAAATTTGTAATTAGTTACCGGATTACATGATCTGGAAGTCATTTTTCAGATACATGATTATTCTCTGGATTATATAATCTGGAAGTCTTATTTAACTTCTGGATTGTGTAATCCGGAAGTCTTTTTTCAAATGAGTTTTCGAATTACATAATCCGGAAATTACTCTATGGGGGTGACACAAGAAGGACAAAAATGTATTTTCATGTTGTGTATGGAGGTCGCAGAAGAAGATATGGAGGTGCAGGAAGAAACACTCACTCATTTGTTACCATCTACAACCATTATTATACATTTGCAGTGGATGATCCTCCACTATTATTGTACTATTATTACACCAAAAATATATTTATTATTATTTGTTGTTATTTTCATCATTCTTATTATTTTGATAATTCTTGGTTGTTTAATTTTTACTTAGTAAGAACTAAGAAAAATGTCTTATGAAAGATTTGTTGCTTTAAACAACTTTTTGTTGGATTATGTGATTAAAAATATTTTTTAATTGGAAAACAAGAAAAAGTTAAAATTGAAATAACTATTAATTTACAGGAAAACTTTATGTCTCACGTGAGAGACATGTGAGACACACATGATTTGTTATTTGAAGAGACTAATAAGTAATTAATAATGAAGGATAAAATAGTAATTAGACTAATAAGGAATAATTTCTTGATAATGCCTTTATTTGATGGACCTACAAAGTAGTTGAGTTCGTGTCTATATAAACTACTAACACAAGGTACCCTCCTTCATGTTTCTCTACTCTAAATCCATCAAGTAAGAGAGATAGTATAAGAGTGAAACCTTAGGATGGAGTTCTCCTTGGTTCCTTGATAAAGTTAGGTCAACCTTCTAACTTTTTCCTAGGTTTCTTAAATTTAAGAGAGTGAGAACAAGAGATCATAGAGACTAAGAGAGGAAATGCAAAATCAACTTGACAACAATTCAATACTCAATCATAGTCCAATTATTACAAATTAGGCACACTTATTTATAGTAGTGATTAAGTCTCACAAAATTGACTCTTAGACTCTTAAATCCTTTCCACTCCCATCATGACATGTAGCATTTGTCTTTTAGGCTTATAAAAATCTTCACTTTTATAATGACGTGGCAATGCTGGCTTCAAGAAACTCTCAAATAAGGAAATGACACATGGCACTAATGACTTGAAGAGTAAAAAAGAAGGAACCTATGAGAGGAAGACACGTGTCACATGGAACTTGTAAAATGTCAAGAATGGAAGAGCAAATGGCGCTACTTGTAGCTCAGAAGGTGGTGCCATGTGAAGTCTTGTGTGGGAGACATATGGATGTTCAACTTGGACTTAAGGAGCAAAACTTAAGTCCAAAATCCTAGACTACTTTGCCCATAAAACAAGGCTTAAAAATCCTATTCTACTTAGTTCAAAATACAATGGTCAAAATAAAATTCTAAACTATTTTACAATTTTTACAAGATGTCTTGTATTCTTGATGCTCCAAAATCTCTAGAGTGTTCCAATTCTTAACTTGGGCCTAAAAGATTGTTTGGAGCCCCAAATTGATTCTAATAAGCCCAAACTCATGGTAAACTTCTGATCAATTTTCTAGTGTTGTGACCTCTTTATTCTTGATTGCAGTTTCCTCAGATGGACCTCCATCATCTTAGATCTATATTCATCTAATTAGACCCAGAGCATTGTAGAACTATCTCTCATAGAGAAAAAGGGGTTGGAGTCATCCATCTCATTGAATTTACATATTCCTTTAATATATGTAAGAATCATGTAATTTTAATATCATATTTTGTTTGTTTTTTTTTTTATATTATGCAACTATTTGAAAATCATTATGTTTTTACATCATATTTTACATGCGGTATCAGAGCATGATTCTTGAATATTTTCTCTCAATTTTATAAATTTTAACTATGAAAATTAGGATTTTTTTAATTTATGAGGGTTTTTACGTATGGTGGTATGAAAAAAACAATTTATATTTTATCTTATATTATGATTATAGAGTTTTCATTGCACATATTGTTTCTTTTGGTTGTACACATAAAGATTGATGTTTTTGTTGCAAGTTATTCAATATATTTTGTGCATACGAAATTAATGATAATGAAAATGTTAGTTTTTTTTCCATAGAGATGAAACAAATATATGAACTGCTTGACTTGGAATGAGAAAATGAAAGTGATATATATCATTATAACATCAACCTGTATTATATTTGTTAGGAATTAGATTAGTCAACAAAGTGGCCAAACTTTTATGTTTATTTAATTCTAAATTAATGATAATTTATGTCAATTCAATTATTCATAAAAATAAAGGATGCTATATTATATATTTATTGGTTAATGAGTATGTTGAAATTCATTGTTATAAGACATTTATAAATGTAGACAATTTCATGTACATAATTAGTTTTACTTGTATACACAAAGGTAGTATGTGATTTTGATTGATACATGTTTTAATTGTCATTGATATTATAATTATGTTAGCATCATGCATGTTGTATGTTGATGTACCATCCAAAGGAGAATGTCAATATACATTAATTGCGGTGTTTTATGACTTAATACTTATGTGAAACTTCATTATGAGGTGCCAGTTTTCCAATCTGATGAATTCTTATGTTTTCTTTGTGCCAATGTTTAATATGCATAATTTTTTTGTTTGGAAGGAGCGAGTCCTATTACACCTTGGTGTTATGGATATTGACTTGCTACATTGGAAGATAAACTTGTTACAATTAATGACTTTAGTAGCAATGAAAATAAAAACCCTATTATAAAGCTTGGGAAAGATCAAATAGACTCAACTTAATATTCATGATGACGACTATCTCAAATAATACGAAGACAACTCTTCCCAAAGTTGAAAGTGCAAAAAGAGTTTATGGGATTTGTGGGAGAGCACTCACAAACAGATGATAAGTCTCTTGCTGAGACATTAATGAGTACATTGACCACCATGAAGTTTTATGGGTCACACACTATGCATGATGTTATTGATATGATAAATATTGCAACAAGAGTTAAGACCTTGGGAATGGTTGTGCAGGATAACTTTCTTGTACAATTTATTTTGAACTCATTACCGTCTAAGTATATCTCGTTTCAAATTACCTATAATACCATGAATGATAAATGGAATGTGCACTAATTGCATAACACGTTGGTTCAAGAAGAAATAAGGCTTAAAAATTAGGGAAGTAATTCAATCCATTATATAAGCCATCAAGGAAATAAAGGAGTTAAAATTTTTGTGTGCGAAGAAACATGATAAAGGCAATGGGATGTTAATGGTTAATAAGCATCTAGGAAAATTCAGAAGAAAGAATCAAAGGGCAATAATTGCCATTTTTTTGGGAAATTTGGACATTTTCAGAAGGATAGTACAAAACATAAGGCTTGGTTAAAAAATAAGGGTAAACATACTATTTATGTATGTTTTAATCAAATTTAGCTAAAGTTTCCCATAATACATGGTGGATTGATTTTGTATGTATGAATCATATTTTTAATACAATGCAAGGATTCTTTATGACTCGAACCATTAGGCCAAATGAAAAAAAATTGTCTTCATGGGAAAAAACTGAAGTATCTAGTCAAAGTAGTCGAGACTTATTGTTTAATCCTTGTTATTGGACATCATTTAGATTTCTTGAAAACTCTTTATGGTCCTAGCTTATCCATGTTAAGCTATTAGATGGTCTAGTCACCTCTAGACAGTTCAATACCCCACTACATAATCTTATGGGGATAAGTAAGCTTATGAGATTTTGATAATAATAAAAAATATAAAAATTAGTAAAGGTTTCTAACAAATTTGATTTTCTTGTGCAATGTTAAGTTAAACATGTAGATTGTCTACAATAATAACATGTTAAATGATCTCATAATGTTAAACGGTATCATCGTGCTAAACGTGTTAGACAATCTCATAAGTGTTAAACTTGGTAGATGGTCTCACAATATAGTCTTTGTTTACTCGCTAGATGGTATATTATGTATGATATTTTCGAACTTAATTATTTGGTTATGCAAAAGATTTATAAACTCTTAAATAGTTATTAATCATTAACGAAATTTGTATCAATCATGATTAATCATTTAAATCAAAGATATGCTTCAGCGTTTTAAGACTACACAAGTATAGAAAGTTTTCAAAATACATTATTAATAGAAGATTTTGAAAACAAAAGTTTTTCAAATTATTGATTTTGACTTTGCCAATTTGATTTTCTTTTATTACAGTATATTAAAAATCTGTTTGAATTGTTTCCATAAGCAGATAAATGTTCAAGATGCGCAAAATCCATCTGTGCAAATGTTTCCTTTCTGAGCGTCTCTTACTAAAATAATAAAGATATGGCAGAGCGAAAATTGTGCAACATTAGGTCTTGCTCTTTCGAGTTTTAAACAATCATCCTTGAAAAAAATTATATAAAGGTTTACAGGACCAAGATGAATAAGAAAAATTAGAACAATATTGTACAAAAAGATTCAACATACACTAGATTTTCAAATTAGCTTTTTAGAAAGTCTAGTCGTTTAGGTTGTGTGTTTAAATCCTATAATTCTTCATATTGTGAAGTATACCCAATGAGCTTTGTTTATACTCTCTCTGAGAGTGTTTTATTGTATTTTGAGAGGTCTTAGTCTTACGGGGAGATTAAGATTGGTATAACCTAGAAAGGTTTGTGTACTTGCTATAACCCGAAGAGGTTTGTGTATGTGGAACAAGGCTTTGATGTCTCCTAACCTCTATGGATTGCTTGAAGGATGGATGTAGCTTGTGTGTGTGTGTTATGAGTAGTTTGAATTATAAATCCACTCATAGTTAGGATTCAAAGCTGGTTTCAATAAAATCCTTTTGAAAAAGTGTGTTTTACAGAGAAGTGGAAAAACAACCTGTTGTTTTATCGTTTCAATCGGTTGTTTTACACTTAGTGTTTTTGAAACAGGTTTTGACAAAGATTGAATTGGTTGACTTTGTTGTCAAACTAATTCAATCAGTTGTTTCAAAAAATCAATCGAATTGTTTTTTGAATTTTCTTAACAGAATCTGTTAAGTTTGGTAAATATGTTTTGACTGATTTCAAACTGATTTGACACTGATATGACACTTGCATTAAATATTTTTAATAGCTAAATGGAGCCTTTATAATATGTTTTTACGCTCCTAGTTGTAAGAAACTTAAGAGATTTACAAGATTACCTTTGAAACCAAGTTTTCCAAGATTGCTTAAAGCTTTAGATTTTTCCTAAAAGTGGAATAGGACTTCTGTGTAATCTGTCAATTCATTCATGATTGTATCAGGTGTGATCTTTCCTTTTCTCTCTTAGCTTTGTAATTCTGTAATAGAACTGGTGTGACAAAGAGTCAGAGGGTGTTCTGATATGTGGTGTGTTGTATTGCCAAAGGAAGTGTGTGTTCTTGAGGGGTTCAAGATCACTTCTTTGGTGTGTGTGTGTGGTTGTAATCTGTGGTTGATTACATAATGGAATACTTAGTGGTTTCTGGGGACTGGATGTAGCTCTTGGTGTAAGAGTGAACTAGTATAAATATGTTTGTGTGATTCTATCTTTTCCTTATCTCAATTATATTTGTTTTAGGTTGTTTTTATTCACTACTGATAAAAACATCCGGTTGAATCGCATAAACAACCGATTGATTTTTTGGAAATCAACTAAAACAATTTTATAACTTGTGCATTCTGATTCCATTGGCTTTCTCCATACCTTCAAAGTTTTTAAAAGTCGTTTAAAAAAATTCACCCCCCTCTTGTTTAATGCCATAAATTCTAACAATTGGTATAAGAGCTTAGTTCTTAAAAGTTACTCAAGTTTCGATCCTAAATCTTTTTGAAAATGGCTGATAACCTACCTTTTGGGGAACGTGCTTCTATAAATAGACCACCACTGTTTTGTTGTGTAAATTACCAATTCTGGAAGGTAAGGATGAAAATCTTTGTTGAATCAATTGACAAAGGTATTTGGGATGCAATTAAAAATGATTCTTTTATCCCTATGATTGAAAATGAAAAAGTGTTTTACGAAAAGCCTCGGTCTCAATGGACTGAAATTGAAAGTAAAGGAGCTCAATATGATTGTCTGATAAAAACATCATCTCTTCTTCTTTAAATTCTGATGAGTTTTTCAGGATCTCAAAATGTGCTTCTGCAAAGGAGATGTGGGACATCCTTGAGGTTACCCATGAAGGCACAATTGATGTGAAGAACAACAAGGACAAAAACCAACCAACAAACAAGTGCAATAACAAGAATGTTTTCTACAAATTACACTTGTTTAGGATGTGGAAAACAGGGACAAATAAAAGCTGAATGTCCCAGCAAAGAAAGTAAAGAGAAGAAGTCCAGCAAGAAGTTTGAAAAGAAGGGGAAATTGAAAAGGGACTACATTTCTTGGCATGACAATGATGTATCATCATCAAGTGGTTGTTCAAGTGAAGAAGAAGAGGCAAATTTGTGTCTAATGGCCAAGGATGAAAACGACACAAGCAATGTAAGTTCCTGTTCCTCTGTCAATATTGAAAATTATAATAAGCTTCTTGAAGCTTTCAAAGAAACACATGAGGAAGCTAATAGATTGGCTCTCTTGAACAACCGATTGAAAGGTTTAAACAATTGGTGGAAAACAGAGTTAAAACACTGGAAGAAGAGCTGGAAAATTCAAATAATGGTTTTGAAAATCTAGAATTGATTTATAAAAACTCTTCTTGCAAGTGTAACTCTAGTGTTTGTGAAAACTGTGAATCTCTTGAAAGGAAGGTTCATTATCTTGTAAAAATAGTGGACAAGCTTGCAAAAGGAAAATAAAATTTTGAGACTGTTCTAGCATCTCAAAATTAGTGTTTTTGGAAGGTTTGGGTTTTTATCCACAAAGCAAGAAAAATGGAATTTCAAAGCCTCACTCCACTATAACAGAAAAACAACTGATTGAAAAATCAAAACAACCGATTGTTACATGTTTTTACTGCATGAAAAGTGACCATTCTATTAGGTTTTGTAAAATTAGGAAATTTTATGTTCCTAAAGGTATTAAGAAGTGGATTCCTAAGGTTTTTAAGGTTCCTACTAACATCATTGGACCCAAATTCATAAGGGGACCAAATCTTGCTTCTTAATCTTTTCTTCTAGGTATCCTTGGCTGCCAAGAATCATTTATGGGCTTGAAGAATGACTGCTAAAGGGAAAAACATCAAGAGCAAAGTCTATCTCTGTGCCTGTACTTTGAATTGTATATGTCTTGCAAGGTTCTTTGAAATTCAAGACATATCTTGGTAATGGTTGATCAAAAGAGAAACTTCAAGAATAAAGAGAGGTTCTTTGTGCAAAGAAAACTGGTTTGTGTGTGCCCTATTATCTTGCTGATATACCTGCTTTGTGTATGCATAAATTATGTTTTGCGGAACCTTTCAAGTTCAGGTGCTCTGATGAAGACTAATCAAAATGATGCTTATTATTATGGTTCAAGAGCATACACCTTACTCAAATTCTTTACAAGTAAAAAATTCATGACCTATGTAAAGTAAGTTGTATATGTTCATCCTATGCTTTTGGCCTCATAAGACCAAATGAACTTCTAAACATGTTGAGGTAATGCAAAGGTATGAATGTATTTCATTATGAATTTCCCATCACTTTGAAAGATGATTTACTTTGAAAAACATTTTCTTGCTGTCTTAGAAAAATAACCGATTGTTTTCACGAAACAACCGATTGTTTTACCTCTGGCACATTTGAATAAAGCTGTTATGAATTCTTATGCATGATTGCAACTATTTCTTTTCTTTCAAAACCCATTGTGGGTCAAAAATGCATTTATTGAGCCTCTGAATCAGATAATAAAGAGATGTACTCTTTGTTTTCCTTGAAATTCAAAGTTTTTTTTATGAATGGCAACCACATTGGTGGTCATGGGGTTGATGAATATTTGTGAATGTGATTACATTTGAAGTCTTCACCTTGCTTGGAGATGGTGAATCAAAATGTATCTTTTGAAACGTCTGGAAGGTTTGATCTTAGTAGAAGAGAGAATATTTCTACGAAATCCACCTTTGGATCAAATTTTACAAGCTATCTCAATCAAGAATGGATACCATTCTTGGGATGCAGAGGTTGAGAGCCCTACATTGTCAAACATAAATATGGAAATACATGTTGGTTTTCTAGTTGCAACTATTAGCAGTACTGAAGAAGATGATAAGAACACCTTTTTGCACAAGTTGGAATTCTGTCCAGAAAACAACAGGTTGATTATAAGAACAACATGTTGAAATTCTGCAACAGGATGATCAGCCTAAAAAGAAAATGGAGAATATGATTTTAGATGGTGAGACCAACTTGAAGATGAACTTTTTGAAGTGCTCCATTGTTGGTACTGCATATGGTGTACACTCTAGTGAGGTTGAACTTGTTGCAACAAAGTAAATAGCTTTTGATATTGGGGACCAAGATGTAAGGTTTTATGAAGAAATTCCAATGAAGGTCAACTTGTTATTCTTGGGTCATTCCTGTACCGGTACTATGTTTGGGTCATGTTCATAAGGGAGATTTGGACTAATATGCTTGCAATATGGAATTGAAAATATTTTCCCAACTACTATCCTACAAATGTCAAAAAGAAGTATTCCTGGTTAAGTTGGTGTTGTTGGCATTGCTGGTATCTTTTGTTTTCAATTTTGGAACTAATACTTTGATGAAGCAATACTTTGATGTCTTCCTTGAAGGAGAACTGTTGGATGAAGAAAAGAAAGGGGGAGAATCGGTGGTTTGTGTGTTATAATTCTGCACTCTTATGGTGTGTTTAAAACTGCCCTAGACTCTTGCTGCCATTGCTTTAATTCACCATAGTTCTGCTGCTACACACATTGGTTTTCTGGTTAATTTTGCTGCTGCCATAACTCTTATACACTACAAATTTCTGCTGCATTTCTGGTATGGTATCACAATTTTGTTACTGAAATGGTGCTGCTATATTCACTGATTCATACTAGTTTTCATTATGGAAAACTCTAATGCAGAAGATAGGTTTTTTCTCTTTAGAAATGAGTTGGGTATTATTGATTCTCAAACTCTTTGTTTATTCTATTTTTATCCCTCCTATTATTCTATTTGTGAAGACAAATAGGCAGAGAATATGTTGGTTTGTATGCTGGTTTATTGCTGGATTATATTTGTTTTAATTGTAGGTTTAAGGCTGTGAAGAAACTCTGATTTTGCATCTCACTTACACTGGTTTTTCACATTGATTTTGCTGATTTTCTTTGTGAAAATCACATAGTGAAAAATTGTTTAGTGTGCAAGGGAATCTGGATATGATTGCTCTGGTACTGTATTTGTTTAGTTATTTTGTAGGTACTATAAAATTCAAACAGAACAACACAAGCAAACCAGAGATTTGTTTTGAACCAATAAGGGAAGATTGTGGAACAAGGCTTTGATGTCTCCAAACCTCTATGGATTGCTTGAAGGCTGGATGTAGCTTATGTGTGTATTCTGAGTAGTTTGAATTGTAAATCCACTCTTAGTTAGGATTCAAAGTTGGTTTAAATAAAATCCTTTTGAAAAAGAGTGTTTTACAAAGAAGTGAAAACAACCTGTTGTTTTATCGTTTCAATCGGTTCTTTTACACTTAGTATTTTTGAAACAGGTTTTGACAAGGCTTGAATTGGTTGACTTTGCTATCAAACCAAATCAATCAGTTGTTTCGAAAATCAACCGATTATTTTTTGAATTTTCTTAACAGAATCTGTTAAGTTTGGTAAATCTGTTTTGTTTGATTTCAAACTGATTTGGAACTTGCATTAAATGTTTTTAACAGCTACATAGAGCCTTTATAATATGTTTCTACGCTTCTAGTTGTAAGACACTTAATAGATGTTCCTTCCGGTTGACTCAAAACGCTTTCGTACGTCTACGTCACACTCACGTCCAGAGTCCTTGCGTTCGTGTATGTTATCCTGCGATGAACACTTGAAACACAAAGACAATGGGCGCCCTAGCGGCCGTTTGCACTCCGACGCTCAAGTCAGTACTAGGGCTAGGAAACACCAAAAAATGTATACTCTTGCTCTTGTGTGTGTGTAACGGTGCAAGAGGATTCTCCCCTGGCCAAGTCTATTAACTTACTATTTACAGATTGAAAACTAGGGTTTCCTATTTACCTGAAAATCGGCCTTTCTGATGGGCGGGCCCAACACTGTCGTTACCTTACTCTTAGGATAACCTAGCGCGTGGGGTCCCTAACTAGAGTGCAACCTCTGACGGGATGACCACCTGGATGCCTCCTCATGCACCCGATCTCTAGGGTCACCCGCCTCTGAGAGTGCCCTAGTTGTTCACGTGCCATGCATGCAGCTCACCCCTGATCATGGCCCTTGCTGGCCATATCCTTCTAGTGGCTTTTATACTTTGTGTCACGCATGAATGCGTCGACCACTCCACATGCATGGGCACTTGTAATCTATGCTTCTCCCTTACTAATAACTGGTGTGTGATCTGGGATCCACTTCTTGTGGCCCATCTCTACTATTTGAACTTCCGATGTCCGACCTCTCCACACTGCTGAGTGGCAAGTCGGTGCATCCTGATGACCGATGTTTGACCACTCTCGGCTCCTTTGGCGCACGTGTTTTGCGAGGTACTGGCCCGCGCTGCTCGTGGGACCCGTTTACGTGGCACCAACATTACCAGTGGTTAGTCAACACCTAGGGACTGGTCAGTACAATAGATTTACAAGATTGCCTTTGAAATCAAGTTTTTCAAGATTTGCTTAAAGCTTTGGATTTTTTCCTAAGAGTGGAATATGACTTTTGTGTAATTTGTCAATTCATTCAGGATTGTATCAGGTGTGATTTTTCCTTTTCTCTCTTAGCTTTGTAATTTTGTAATAGAATTGGTGTGACACAGAGTTAGAGGGTGTTCTGATCTGTGGTGTGTTGTATTGCCAAAGAAAGTGTGTTCTTGAGGGGTTCAAGATCACTTCTTTGGTGGGTGTGTGGTTGTAATTTGTTGTTGATTACATAGTGGAATTCCTTGTGGTTTATGGGGACTGGATGTAGCTCTTGGTGTAATAATGAACCAATATAAATCTGTTTGTGTGATTCTCTCATTCCCTTATCTCAATTATATATGTTTTAAGTTGTTTTTATTCACTGCTGATAAAAACAACCGGTTGAATCGCATAAACAACCAGTTGATTATTTGGAAATCAACTAAAACAATTTTATAACTTGTGCATTCTGATTCCAGGGCCAAATAGTCTTTGATTACATCAATTTATGCACCTAAATTGGGTAAAATAAAGAAGATTTAGTATGAAAACTAACTTCTTCCCACTTAGAATTAATATGATGCATTTAATGATCTTATGTTGAAATTATTGAAGTCTTGTAGGAATGAGAGAAAAATGAGAAAAATGGGACCATATGCTAAGTGCATGCAATTAATTAATAAAAAAAAGCCAATCCATTGAGCGGATTCCCCATGCACAAAGTGAATCAGTTGTGAAAAAGGAAGTTAGATGAGGTACAACGATGGAAAACACTCTTCTTCTAGTAGACTTCTTTGTAATTTCTTCTTTGAATAGAAGATGAAGGAGAGTTGAAGAGTGAAAGTGATGGAGGACCATCCTCACTTCCCAAGACATCATACACGAAGCTAAGAGTAGAGATAAATCTTAAGATATACAAAATAAATATTTGTCTTAGCTTGTATAAAAATTTATAAAAAGTAGAGTAGATAATCCTGTTGAAGCTGGATGAAGCTTCTTATCTGGTGTCCTAGTGTGTGTTTGATGTAGAAAACAACAAGTTTGCTTTGAAGGTTGTAATGTGTAATTAGGTGATCTTGTATATAGGTTAGAGTGGTTTAAGGTTGCCTTTTTCTTTCATGACCTACCTTATATGCCTAATCAGGTCGTAAGATCAAGCACAAGAAGTGATTTAATTTCCTAAAAACTACTTTAAGTTTTCTCAAAATCAAGTTACTGCACAAAAATAAATCTGTTGATTTGTAAAATAATAGATTTATTTATGAACTGTTGAAATGTTTTTAAAATTTTGTTAGGGCACCAAACAAATTGTTGCAGATCGTTTTTTCTGTTAAGATGAGTTGGAAGTATTTTCAGAAAAACTATTTGTTTAGTTTTGATTTAACCTATTCTTTTTACAACAACTTTAAAACTGTTTTTTGAAAAGTTGTTAGAAACTGTTTTCTATATAAAGAGAGGCTCTTCTCACATGAAAGGTAGGTGTGCAATCACGTTTTAAACAGAGGTCAAATGTTTTCAGTGAGTGTGAAGGATTTGAATGAATTTTTGAAAGGTTTTCAAAAAGAACTTGAAGAGTGCTTGTTCTTTGGATGCCTTGATCTTGGTAAAGGTGCTGGTGCTGTTGTGCTGCAATTCGGGCTACTAGTTTTCAATTTCTTGTATCTTGTTTCAGGTGTTATCCTTCCTTAATTCATTCTTGCGTAAAGGTGTTTATGTAAGTCACTTCTTGATAGGGTTTCTTGAAGTGCAAGTAGTGTTGAAATAGGGTTTTTCAGCTATGGTTGCCTTGTTCTTGTAGGGTTAAAGAACTGCAAGGTGTTGTATTTGATTTGAACTATTTTTAGTGAATTTCACCTTGGTGTGAGGTGAAAATGGATGTAGCTCTTTATGAGTGAACCAATATAAATTATGCTTGCATCATTCTTCTCATCCCTGCAGTCTTTTCTGGTTAATTGGATAATCTGTCAGGAAATAAATCTGTTCATTTAAAATTGAATCTGTTATTTTTGGGCTTGCCCATATTGTTCTTCTTTGTTATGGAATTTTTTTTTAATCACAAATAAGCTTTCTGAATCTGAGTGTTGACTTGTTTAAGAACAAACAAATTTCTTCATAATATCTTGGTTAAAGATTCGCTTTCTTTAAAGAATTGTATCAAAGGAACTTGTGTTGATCTCTTGATGTAAATCTTGTTCTTATAGCTGTTGTAAAAATAACTCATCTTATTTTGGAGAATTTTTCTGTTTGATCTCAATGCTAATTTGAACAAGTTCTATTTTTGATAAAGTGTGTTGAAAAATAAATATGTTCTTTTCAAAATCAATTTGTTCTTTTTCTTCTGAATTACTGTAGATCAGTTTGTGTTTGCGAAAATATTATAACTTCAATTCACCCCTCCTCTCCTTGAACTTAGACACTAATAGACCCAACAATTGGTATCAAGAGTTAGGACTTGTATTTTACTCAAGTTTGTGCATTATGTATGAGTTTAAAATTCCTTTTGCTAAAGGTGCGTCTATTAATATACCTTCTATGTTTGGTGGTGTGAATTATGCATTATGGAAAATTAGAATGAAAATTTTCATGGAATCTATTAACATGGGAATTTGGTATGCAGTGGTCAATGGACCTTTTGTGCATATGCAGGTTGTCAAAGAGAAAAATGTGAAGAAGCCTTGGTCTAAATGGAGTGAAAGTGAGAGAAAGAAGGCTCAATATGATTCTCTAGCCAAAAACATCATCACCTCTGCATTGAATATGGATGAGTTCTTTAGAGTGTCTCAATGCAACTCGGCTAAGGAGATGTGGGAAGTACTGGAAGTAACTCATGAGGGCACAAATGATGTGAAACGAGCAAGGGAGCACTCACTTATTCAAGAATATGAACTTTTTAGGATGCAATCAGAAGAAAGCATTGCAGATGTGCAGAAACAATTTACACATATTGTAAATCATCTCACTAGACTTGGTAAAGTCTTTGACAAGGAAGAGCTCAACATAAAGGTGCTGAAATGTCTTGACAGGAATTGGCAGCCTAAAGTAACAACAATCTCTGAATCCAGAGATTTATCCAAGATGTCCACTACTGCATTGTTCGGGAAATTGATGGAGCATGAGCTTGAACTCAAAAGATTGAAAGAACAAGAAACAATGGAGAAAAGAGTCAAAGGAATTGCTTTGAAGACTAGCATAGAGCATGATACAAGTGAGGAAGAGGAGAATCCTGAACATGATGAGACCTTGAGTCTGCTCACCAGAAAATTCAGCAAATTTCTAAAAAGGAAGAATCGAGATAGAACTCAACAAAGAAAAAGGTACTCTAAATCAAATGATTCAAATTCTTCTAGTTATACTTTCTTTGGTTGTGGTAAACCAAGTCACATAAAGAATGATTGTCCAAACAATAAAAATAAAGAAAAACCAGCCAGCAAGAAGAATGAAAGAGGCATAGGAAAAAGAGCATATATCTCTTGGGAGGAAAATGAAGTCTCCTCAACAACTGACTCCTCAACTAGAATTGAAAAAGCAAATTTGTGCTTCATGGTGAATGACGAAGGATCAATCTCTGATTCGGTGAGTGATTTTTCCACTGATTCTGAAAGTTATGATCAACTATTAATTGTTTTTAAGGAAACACACGATGAAGCAGATAAATTGGCTGTCATATGTAACAAATTGAATAATGCAAACAAAGTACTTGAACCTAAGGTTAAGTCACTTGAGGAAGAATTACACAAAGCTAAAACTGATCTTGTTAGTCTTGAATTGACATGTTTGCATGCATTTATAAAAACCTGTGAAAACTGTAAGAAGCTGGAAAAACAAGTTGAATATTTGTCGAAAACCTTATCAAATTTCATCAAAGGAAGAGAAAATCTTGAAACATTGTTGGGATCACAAAATGCTGTTTTTAATAAAAATGGGCTAGGATATAATCTTGGAAGAAAGAACAATGTTAAAAAGCCGTCCAGTATTTTTGTTCCTTCTAAAACATGTTTTTCTTCTTTTAACAGTTCAAATATAATGCATTTTTTATCTTGCTTTTACTGTATGAAATCTGGACATATCTCTAGAACGTATAATAAAGCTAGAAGGTACCTTGTTCCTAAAGGATTGGCCAAATTTCTTCCTAAGGAAAGGTATTAATCTTGCTGGACCCTAGACTAAAAAGGGGTACCATGTGTGTTAATCTTGTTTTGCAGAAAAAAAGCAGGAAAAACCAGTGGTACTTGGACATTGGATGCTCAAAGCATATGACTGGTGATTTGACTCAGTTCACAAGTCTGAAACTTAAAGCTTAAGGGCATGTCACATATGGAGACAATAACAGAGGAAGGATTCTTGGAAGAGGAAATGTTGGTACTGAGAATTCAACCACAATTGAGAATGTCTTATATGTGGAAGGATTAAAGCATAGTCTTCTAAGTATTAGCCAACTATGTGACAAGGGCTACAAGGTTAATTTTGAAACCAACACCTGTACAATTTCAGATGAAACTTCTGGTAAGGTGCTCTTCACAGGTAAAAGGGTAAATAACATCTATCTCTTAGATATCATGAATAATTGCTCTAAAAATGAATGTCTCTTATCAAAAAGTGATGAGTCTTGGTTGTGGCACAGGAGGTTAGCTCATATCCATACAAATAACTTGAATAAATTGAAATCTAAGGATATTGTTTCTGGTTTACCAAATACAAAGTTTCAAGATAACATATTGTGTGATGCCTGTGTAAAGGGTAAACAAACAAGAACTTCTTTTAAAATAAAGGATGTGATTTGTACAAATAAGGCTTTGGATGTTCTGCATATGGATTTGTTTGGACCTTCTAAAACTGTTACTTTAGTTGGAAATTTCTATGCCTTGGTAATTGTTGATGATTTCTCAAGATATACATGGACTCTCTTTCTTGCTTCTAAAAATGATGCATATAAATCTTTTAAGAAACTGGCTAAGGTTCTGCATAATGAAAATGGTAATAGCATAAAACATATTCGCAGTGATCATGAGGGAGAGTTTCAAAATGCTAAGTTTGATAGGTTTTGTGAAAAACATGGGATAATACATAGCTATTCAACCCCTAGAACTCCCTAACAGAATGGTGTAGTTGAAAGAAAGAATAGATCTCTTGAGGAATTAGCTAGGACCATGTTAAATGAATCTAACCTACCTAAATATTCCTGGGCATATGCAATATACACTGCTTCTTATGTGCTTAACAGAACCTTGATTAGACCTATTCTTAAGAAAACTCCCTATGAACTCTATAGAGGTAGAAAACCTACCATTTGTCATCTTAGGGTCTTTGGGTGCAAATGCTTTATTCTAAACAATGGCAAAGATAATCTGCGCAAATTTGATCCTAAATCTGATGAAGGAATACATATTGGCTATGCTATTAATGGACATGCTTATAGGGTGTATAACAAAAGATTGCTTATTGTGGAAGAATCTATGCATGTGGTGTTTGATGAATCTGGTTGTTATTTGCCATAAATATGTTCTGGATGAAACTGGTGTAGATGATTTAAGAACCATTCTTCAAAAGAATCAATCTATTGATTTTGATGCAACTGATACATGTGTTGTCAAAGAACCTGTTGTGAATGCAGGATTGCCTGAAGAGTGGAAAACTCCCAAGGATCTCACACTTGACAATGTGATTGGAAAAATTGAAAAAGGAGTCTCAACAAGGAATTCTCTTAGCAATTTTTGTAAGACAATGGCTTTTGTTTCACAAGTAGAGCCTAAAATTTTTGAGGAAGCTCTACAGGACAACAACTGGATAGCAGCTATGCAGGAATAACTAAACCAGTTTGAATACAATGAAGTATGGTCTTTAGTTCTAAGAACATCTGAGATGAACATCATAGGAACCAAATGGGTGTACAGAAATAAGATGGATGAACATGGGGCTTTCACCAGAAACAAGGCAAGGCTGGTTGCTAAGGGCTACAACCAAGAAGAAGGAATAGATTTTGATGATACTTATGCATCAGTGGCACGACTAGAAGCTGTTAGACTTCTCTTAGCATTTTCCAGCATAAAAGGATTCAGGTTATTCCAAATGGGTGTAAATAGTGCATTCTTAAATGGATATATTAATGAAGAAGTGTGTGTTTCTCAGCCTCTAGGATTTGAAAACTACAAACATCTAGAGTACGTGTACTAGCTCAAGAAGGAACTCTATGGACTTAAGCAGGCACCTAGACAATGGTATGAGAGGCTAAGTGAATTTATGCTTTCTCAAGGTTATAATCGTGACACCTCTGATAGAACCTTATTCATAAAGAAGAAAAGAGAAGATGTTATACTTGTGCAAGTCTATGTGGATGACATCATCTTTGGATCCACAAATGAAGAGATGTGTGAAGCATTTGTAGAAGCAACGAAAAGTGAATTTGAGATGTGAATGTTGGGAGAAATGAATTACTTTCTTGGATTGCAAGTTAAACAATTCAAGGATGGAATAATCATAAATCAAGCAAAGTACTGCAAGGAATTGCTTAGGAAGTTTGAGATGGACAAATGCAAAGCAATCAGTCCAATCTCAACAAGCTGTCAACTGGATCAGTATAATGTTGGAAAATCAATGGACCAATCAAAATACAGGGGATTAATTGGTTCTTTATTATACTTAACTGCTAGCAGGCCTGATATTATGTTTGTTGTATGTTTATGTGCCATATATCAATTTGATCCAAAGTTATCACACCACAATGCAGCTAAGAGAATCCTAGAATACTTGCAAGGAACCAAACATGTTGGACTATGGTATCCAAACAATGTTTCCTTGAATTTAACTGGTTTTTCATATTCAGATTTTGCAAGTTGCAAGATTTATAGGAAAAGCACAAGTGAAACTTTCCACATGCTTGGATCAAGTCTAATCTCTTGGCATTGCAAGAAACAAGCCTGTGTTGCTTTTTCTACAACAGAGGCAGAATACATAGCAACTGGAAGTTGTTGTGCTCAAACACTATGGCTAAGGCAACAACTAAGTGATTTTGGATTTCTTTTAAATAAAATACCTATCAACTGTGATAACACTAGTGGCATAAATCTATTTAAGAATCCAGTTATGCATTCAAGAACTAAACATATTGAAATTATACATCATTTTCTAAGAGAACATATAGCTAATGGAACATGTGATATCAAATTCATTGGTACTGAATTTCAATTGTCTGACTTGTTTACTAAACCTCTTGCTAAAGATAGGTTTTACTTTCTATTAAACGAATTGGGTATTATTAGCTTAAACTGTCCATTGCAGTAAGAATTTAAATTTGTTATCTCCTGCTTTAATGTGTTGATTTTCCTGTTTCAGAATCACAGCTATGACTAGGAAAGAGAAATAATTACTTTTCTCTCTCTCTTTGACCATTGACTGCTTTTATGGTTATTGACCAGCAGGTTTATGACATTCATGTGTGGAAATCCTAAATGATTTGATATATTTATTGTGCATCAGATTTGATTTTTTTGCAGAAACATGTTTTCAATATATTCTTGCATCATCCAAAACTGCACCCTTTTGTACTACATAGAATCAAATCTGTACTACATTTGGTTTCTTGATTCTGTTTTCAAACCCGTGAATTCTGAAACATAATCTGTTGCTCTATATAAATCTGGTTTAAAACAATTGTATCTCACATTTTCCTTCTTTGCTACAAGCTGTCCAGGTTCACATTCTCTACTTTATTAGGTTTTATCTTTCATAATATGAACTTTGCACTAACTTTCTTTCTAGCTGGAATATCTCTTGCTGAATAGGTGCATATAAAACAGATTAAGCAATGGCATCATTTGTTAGAATATATGGCCTTAAACTGAGGGGGGTGAATTGTTTGAAGAGAGTTTTTGCAATCTTTTAAGCCTGAAATGAAATTACTTCGAGAATACCTTGATTTAGAAATCAGTTTTTCAAAAACACAAAGCTTAAAGCACTTCACCAGCAAAACAATCGGTTGTTTATACCAGTAAACAAATATCAAAACTGAATTTAAAGAGTTAAGGATAGAGAAAATGTACACAGATGTTTATACTGGTTCACTCTAAACCCAGAGCTACATCCAGTCTTCTCAGAAACTATTGAGGAATTCCACTAAGAAATCACACCTAGATCACTTACACCACAACCAAGAAAGTGACCTTGATCCCCTCAAGACACACACTTCTCTTGGCCAACACACCAACACTAAGAATGCTGATCTTGATCCCCTCAAGAACACAC
>Ga0123342_1001571_pt1 | contig 38409 bp, 17 predicted proteins | sample Turbeawhitnodule_FD_89960 | JGI IMG/M metagenome (GOLD analysis project Ga0123342, IMG submission 89960) | Root nodule microbial communities of legume samples collected from Mexico - Turtle bean Mexico white nodule | ecosystem: Host-associated > Plants > Roots > Nodule | place: Mexico: Nepantla...
AGGTAAGAAAAATATCAGAGATAGTGGGAGCAAGAACAAAAGAAGGAGTCAGTCAAAGACTCGGGATTGCTCAAGTGTAACATGTTGGAACTGCAAGGAGGTGGGACATTTCAGGAATCAATGCTCAAATGATAAATAAGTCAACATTGCAAAAGACTTCACGGACGAGGACCTTTTAGTCTGTTGCGCGGATAACAGTGTGGATTCTTGGGTCATGGATTCTGAAGCATTGCAGAATCTAGTTATATGAGACTTTGGAAAGGTAAGACTAGCGAACAATAGAACTCTTGATGTTACGAGCATGGGTGACAGTGTTGAAGACACTAGTTGGTTTCTGGACTTTGAAGGATGTCAGAGTTGTTCCAAGCTTGAGGAAAAATTTGATTTCTGTTAGGCAATTGGACAAACAGGTACATGAAGTGAAGTTCGGAAATCAGCAGTGGAAGGTCGTCAAGGGAAATCTTGTCATGGTCTGCGGAAGAAAGAGAGGTTCGTTGTATATGGTCGGATTACCGTCTGAGGGAGTGACCATCAAGTTCAGAAGATAAACAAAGTCTGGTTCACAGAATCTCGTGGGCAGAAGAGGGTTGTCTTTACAAGAGAGAAACCCAGAGCCACAGGTCAGATTTAGGATGAACAAGCATGGAAAGGTTCAGGTAGACCAGTCAAAGGTACTTGTGGCAGTGGGAGCATGGGTTGTGCTTCAGCTGAAGTTCCTAGGCGGCAGTGAACCAGTATTCCAGCTGTTGAAACATCTCCAAAAAATTTCTTGTTAAGTATGGAGTATGTTTTGAAACTCAGAGGAGTTTTAACGAAGTCTTCAAAATCATTAAGAAGGCTGGTGGCAACTAGAGGTGGAACATTGAGTTTCATCGACAGATTACAGAAGTACATGTACATAGTTGAAGTGTAGGTGAACATTGTTCCGTAGCTTCAAGTGGAAAATTGTTGGGTATGAAGCCAGAATCAATTGGGTTGGGCTGACTAGACATCATGTTTAGTAAGTGGCTTAATCATTGTGTTTCTTTTATAATCTCTATTTAAAGAGATCATTGTACTTGTAATTGGTGTGCAACAAGATAGAATGAAAACCTAATAGTTGCTTGTGTGGATGTAGGTTCCAATTGGCGACTGAACCACGTTAAATCCTGTGTTGTTTATTTTCTACCGTTGATTCGTGATTATGTATGTTGCTTTCACATGCGTTTTTCCCATCAACCCCATCAAGCAAAATGTTGGAGGACTTGAAGTCTCGATAGATGACAAAATTCTCTTATGTATGAAAGAAAGCTAGTCCTCTAGTTGCTCCTATTGCTATCTTCAGCCTTATATCCCATGAAAGTGGATTTGACCTCCTGCAAGTGCAACATTGCAACAACATCATCATAATCGGTAAGTAATTTAAACAAACCGTTTATATTTTAGAGTTATTTCTTACTTTTGAACAGGTGGCTTTCAAGACTTCCCTTTTGCATGTATTCGTATACCAGCAGGAATTGATTATCCTCCCAGCAGTAGCCAATTAGTTTAACTAGGTTTGGATGAGAGAGCTTCCCCAAAAATTCCACTTCACTCTGCATCCAAATATTATAAATATCACTATTGAAATCAACGTTCATTAAAACAATATATATATATATATATAATTGTTTTTTATAAGTGTTTATAAGTACTTTTTTACGTAATAAATCACTGTAGGAGTTCTAAAGTTTAAATTAAAAAAAAAATCAATTTTGAATAAAAATATAAAGACGAATAACATATTTAATTCTATTAATAATAGATTTTTTTACGTATTATGAATTACAGTATATTAATGACAGAGTGTACCCTTTTTAGGAAAAATTGAACATTAATGTTTTCTTAAATATTAAACACTGATTAGCATGTGTGAATAAAATAGTGACCCCTTAGTTTTATATATGGTTCGTGATTCTTGACACCCACACTTGTAGAAGAAAATATACACATCAGATTCTGAGTCCTGGTTATTACACATGGACCAATTCTTGCAATGGCATACTACTTGGAAACAAAATCACTACAAAGATTTAGCTAAAACCCAAACAACTTCAGGATATGCTTTATTATTTTCTAAATTTAAACACACTCAAACACTATTGAGGTGGGTTATGAATCAGTTTTATACGTTAACTCAGCATTCATTAAGGAATAACGTTGATATAGATTCAAATCATGTAATGGAAGTTGAAGTAAGTTAAAAACGCATAAATTATCACTTATCAACACAATCATGAAAAGCAAAAAGACTTTTGGCGCACACCCACAAACACTAAAGCACAATTGAAGGTAATGAAATGAAATCACTATAAATTTTGAGGAATCATAAGGTAATGAAATGAAATCATTATGATAGGAATTTTGAGGAATCAGAAAGGAACATACATTCCATTCTTGTAGACCCTGAAGGCTATCAGGCTTAAATTTTTCACCGCAACGGGAATTCCAACACCAACTCTAGAGGGTTTGAACGTGTTCTCATCAATTCACCCTTTGAAAACACGTCCAAAACCACATTCACCTAGGACGGTGTTTGGTCTGAAGTTTCTTGTCGTACTTTTTAACTCATCTAATATGTAATTTATAACCGTTTCCTTCTTCTCCTTTAATCTTCCTGCATTAAATCACTTAATGCTTTCATTTTCAATGTAAGTTTCAACATCAATCCACCCTAATAATCCTATATTTCACATATATGATACTGAAAACAAAAACTATATAACTTGCATATTTTATTTTATGTTAGGGATACACACACAAACCCACACAATTGTATATATTCGATCATGATCATATGTAGGTGTACCTTGGGGAAGCTTATTGATGGTGGGAATCTTGTACTCAGTCTTGTTACTATCATCTGGCTTTCCAAAACAGTTTCCCATGATAAAGTGATGATGCTAGAACTATGTGATTGAAAAGAAAGGACTGAGCCCGAGGCAGAGAAGAATATTGTTTCTTTACTCTTTCTTTGTTTTTGGTTACTGAATGAAAATGATTCCCTAATCCCACTAGACTTTTATACTAATTGGTTAGGGCTTTGTATGTAAATATTTAGTACCTCAAAGTTCTCAGCAAAAGCAAGATCACTACTTTAATAAAAAATTTGTTTCTTTTTCTCACTTTCTAAATTGGGAAGAGGGAAAGAAACATTAGGGAGAATACTAAAATTAATTATGTCTTGTAAAGATATTATTATTATTATAAATTTATTGTACATTATGGCTTGTCTACGTTGTATTTTGTCACTCAAGAAAAAAAGTTAAGGCATTCCATAATAAAGTATAATATTTTTATACTTTCAAATTTATTTATTATTTAAAATATTTTATAGTAACAATAAATTTAAAATAAAATTCAATTTAATTAAATTAGGATATGTTAAAGATTGAAACTATAAATTTATAGTTCTTTTAGAATTTAGAAATTAAAACTAGAATAAATCCTAAGACTAAAATCATTACTAAACATAAAAACAATAATTGATCCGACAATAATAATAATTATTATATTAAAAAAATAATCGGAAAACAAGAGATTGTGATTTTATTAAAGAGAAAAAAAAAGAATTATAAAGTGAATATTGTCAAGTTTTTAAAAGGAATATAATTGCAGCTAAAATATCTGGCACGGAACTATGTTCCAACTCAAGGTTTAATATAATTTAATGCTTGATGAAGTTTGGAAGAAACAGGTGAAGGAAGACAAATGAAAGTGTTTGACCATAGCTATGATGAAAGCTGAATGAATGAAGACAATGAGGGAGAATTATCATATTTATACTATTATATTATTGGTAATTAATTGATGAACGTAATTACTTTTACCATAAATAATTAGGGTTTCTCTTTAGGTGTATTATAAATAGAGATTATCAGACAACTAAAGAGACAACCTCATATTCTAACATCACACGGCTGAAACTCATTCCCTAAAGGGATTTTCGAGCCTTTTATCTCTTTGTCTCTCTACTCACATTCCATTCTAAGCGATACACCCTAAAGGCGATACACCCTAAAGGGAAACCCGATCAAGATCATGTCTTCGTCCCTCAGCCATACGATCACGAGTCTATCAGATATTATTTAATCATTATTCACGTTTCATTATATGATTAAGGAATCCTAATCCAACAGGATCACCTTATTTCTTAAGCAAGTCAATGTTTTTCCTTTTCAGGTACTTGTGTTCTTTATAATAAACATATAAAAATGCAATTAATTATTTGTAATTTACTTGTTATTCTTTATATTTAAAACTCAAAATATTTTTTTTATTTAAAATAGAATAATTACAATTTAAATATAAAAATATAATCAAAATTATAAAAAATAATAATTATAAAATAACATAATTAACCATATTATATATATAATAAATTATAAATATAAATAAATAACAATAAATATATTTTTTAATAATAAAGAAATAAATTATATAACAATTATATTAATTATAAAAAAATAAAGATAAAGATAATAATTTTATTTAATATAAAAATAATTTTTTATTAAATATTTATAATTATAAATATGTAAATATTTTTTTTTATCAAATTTACATTATTTTGTATTTTTTCTAAACTAGTTCTAATATATTACCTAAACTTTATTTAAATTTATAAAAAAAAAATATTTCATATTTTATTATTTAAATATTTCTAAAGATATGGGTAAATTTGTAAATCTACACTTTATACATTTTAAAAAAATTAAAAATTCTCTTACAACTATCATATCATTCACAAAAATCAATAAACTTTCTTCACAAATCCACACTAACCTACCTTAATCCAAACCACCTCTCTTTCTTTACTTACACCCTCCTCTCAAATCACTATAAATCTTCTCCCCAATCCAAACACACTTACACGTTTTGTGTTTTCTCTTCAGCAATTTCCATACTGCATTATCATTTAGATAAAAATAGTGTAGTTGTTAAACTTATCAGGTTCAATATATTCATAACATAATTATAATATTATATAAATTAGTTATTATAGAGTTAATAATTACTTAAAATAAAGCATAATAACTTAGTTTTTTTTTAATTATATAGTTAATATATTCTTTGTTTATAATAATTTTATAAAATTCAATATAATGATATTGTTAAGTAAAAAAAAGCTAATAAGACATATATAAAAATATCTCTATAATAGGAAGAATACTGACATTTAAATATTTTTTAATTATATATTTACATAAATTTTTCTTAATTTGTAAATATATCTTAATCTAGTTATATGTTCATTCATCACTTGTATTGGTTGGGTTCATTATTATACTTGCACAAGTTAAATCAAACGAATTGCAGATTCTCAGCAATTGTTTGACCAAATACTTCAAATTTTGGAAAATTACAATTAGTACTCATTATGGTGGAACTTTGATAAAGTTGTTATAGATCTACAGGTTCATGATTTTTCATGAAAAGTTAAAATATTTCAAAGTTGTTAATTATAATAATTAAAAGTTTTAAATCTCATTTAGAAGAAGAGATGTAAAAAATAAGAAAAATATGCGTTAATGATAATAATATAAGGAGATTTTGCAACTTTGTAATACACCATTACAATTTAAAAATAAAAAATATATTAAGCAATGAAGTTGTCTTAATAAATATTTTTTATGGAAATTTTTTACTTCGTAGGAGTAATATTTCATTTTTTTATATTATCAATACAATAAATATAAGTTTTTGTGATAAAAATTTAATAACAAACATGAAATTTATCACTATTATTATTTGTGATTATTATTTTTATTATCATAAATATTATTTATAATAGTGATAAAACTAAAAAATATGATAATAATTTTATTTAAAAATTAAGAACATATATCATAAATAATTACTAAAAAAATGTAATAAAATTATTTTTTTATAATAAGAATATAATTATTATAAAAATTTGTTAATTATTTATAACTTAACAGTTATTTATTATCTATGACAAACTATTAATTATTAGTTTGTTAAAATATGTTATAATTTTTATATATATTTAATAAAAAATTTATGTTAAATTTATAGTAGTGGTAAAAAATATTAAATTTATGTTATTTTAGATTTAAATTTGTGATTTTTTATAAGTTAATATTATTTTTATTTTATAATAATGTAATTAAAAGTGATAAGTATAAAATTTGTTATTATTTTTTAATTTGTCATAAAAAGTTTAAAAAAAATAAAAATTGTTCTACTTTTAATTTGAACTCTGAACTCATGACCCTTTAATGAGAACTTTATCATTTCCCTATACCACTTATGCTATTTGTAGTGACCTCTATATGAAAATGACTAGAGATGAAAATAAAAACAAAGGAATAAGATATTTCTACTTCGATAATATTGCTACTTTGTCTAATTCCGAAAACACCGAAGGATTAGAAGAGAAGAATATGATCAAAAAAATGAGTGTCATGAATGAGAAGAAAGGTAAAACATGTCTCACCCATGTCATCATTGGATTCTTTAATGTTAGGTAATTTTTTTAATTAATATTTTATTTTATTATTATGAATATTGTATTATTTTCTATTTTTTCTAAAATATTTTATATGTATTGAAATACGGTTTTGAATTGAAAGATGTGAGTTTTTTTTTTCATATTTCAATTAGTTCCTATTTTTTAAATATTTATTAAATAACTAATTGTTTTTATAATTAATTAAAAATTATTTTTTAAAATTAATATATAGTTATTTTGTAAAAATAGTTATTAATTTTAAATTTTAAATGTAAAATAGTTTGTCAAACATAAAAAGAGATAATCAAACGTGGAACACCAAGTTTGTTAAACATGAAACAATTTCTTAAACGTGGAAATGTTCTTATTACGTTAAACAATTTTTTTATATCTTCATCTCTCTTAAAATTTATAGTTTTTTTTATCTCTTTTTTTACTTTTTTTAATTTTGTTTAATTAACATTTTTTATTTAATTTTTAATATTAAATATAATTACATATAAATAATAAAAAAATACGAATATATATACGTTATTTTGATTTAATTAACATTTTTTATTTAAATTTTAATATTAAACATAAGTATATATAAATGATAAAAATAAAAAAAAGCAAATGCACATATGCAATAGCGTATGTGTTTCCGGTAATGTTAATAAAAAATTTCAGTGTTAATAATAATTATCTTTATATTTTTTATTAATATTTTTATAATATAATTATCATTTTATGTTTAGTATGGTAGTTGTATTAGGATTCATTCGGTTTCTAAATTTAAAATAAAAATAAAACTTACAGTTTCAATTTTTAAATACTAAATAGCATAATTTAAGTATCTTAAATAATAAATAAATTTGAAACTGTATAAATATTATATATAAATATTATAATTTTAAAATTAGGTAGTTATGTTTTTTTTTTCATTACAATTTAGTAAGCATAAAATGAGGTAATTTTGTTTTTTTATCCGTTACAATGTAGTCAAGCTTTAGGTATTTTTTCCAGTTGCTAATATTTGTTTTTTTTAAGAGAAAGTATTATTTTACTGGCTTCAATTTTTTTTTTCTTAATTAGAGTAGAAACTATTATTACCATTATAATAATAATAATTATTTTAATAAACACCATGATTACATATTTAAAATGGAATGTAATTAAAATCTTCATAATAAAGTTAATTAAGAGAGGATAAAAAGGAATAAGTCTACTTTAATATACCTGATAATAAAATAATAATTATTCTCATTATGTAAAATGGACCATTAATTTGGCATATTTTTCTTCTCCATTGTTTCATTATATACGACAAGTATTCATTCAAATTCTTCTTCAGAGACTTTCTATAAGTTTTAACATATGATGATAATGAAAGAAGTTGGTTGAGTAAGAGTTAGGCAAAATAAGAGCTAGGCAAAATAAGAGCTAGGCAAAGTAAGAATTAGGCAGAGTAAGAGTTAGGTAAAACAATGATAATTTTTCTTTTCTTTTTTTAATAGTGACATTGCTATTTTATTTTATTTTTATTATTATTTTCATTGGTTTTATCATGCCATTAATGTTAAAAAGTTATTTAGGTAATTGAATAAATTATTGTATAAAATGTTTACTTAAAATTTCTCATATTAATTTCTTTTGTTAGAATATGATTTTAACTAATTAAATTGTTTTATTTATGGAAGAAATAAATAATTTTTCTTTCATGTAATCTTGTTTTAGAAATTATTTTCTGAAATGTTTGAAAAAATTTATAATATTCATCCCTTTGATCCCAACATGGATATGAGAGAAGTATTCTCATTCTTCATAAATTTTGGGATTTTATTTATATAGTTAGTAAATCATATTTTTGTTAGTATATTTTGCATTATTTGTGTGTATATATATGTTTGATTTTATTTTTATTTTTTCTTTATATAATATATGTACAATTTCATGTAAATTATATTTATTATGATATGTTAAATTATATTATATTATATTATGTAAATGAATACTTTGTCTATTTCAATTGTTGTAAGATATATATTTAGTAATTAGTGATAAAATATTTTTTTAATTATATAGTAAATATTATTAAATAGAAAAATACATCATATATAGATTGATTAAAGATAATTTGTAAATTTAATTCTGATAATGAATTTAATTTTTTTTAGTGCAAGTAAAAGTAAAAGGATAGAAGTTTACAGATAGAATGAAGGTATTTGAAGTTACAAAGGATTATTAAAGTTGAGTTTTTAAAAAATGTTGTCAATTATACCTTAAGATATTTGATTCTATCATAAATATGTGAAAACAATATTTAGAGAAAATAATAAATTATAACTTCACATTAATTTCAAAACTTATATGTTGAATCACATAATTTATTAACTGTTGACATTATTGATTATTTTCGAGTCGAATGAAATGTTACAAATTTATTTATTTTTGTATTGTTATTTTTTTAAAGATAGTGAGGATATATGTTACTCATAATTATAATTTTAATTTTTTAAAATATTAACAAGTAATAAAATATTTCAATTTAAAATATTTATTTAACATAATTGTTCATAAAATTTGATTATTATATTTTATAAGAAAGGGATAGAATAAGTTTATATATTTATTATTATAAGTTTTGACTAATATATATTTTCATTTATTTATGTTTTGTTTAACTAATATTTTTTAATACTTTTATCTCAAATTATAGTCAATTTTAATTTATATATATAACAAATATATAATATAATTTATTTTATTTTATATGTATTAAATTTAAAACATGGCGAATCTTGACAAACATGGCTCATTCGACCAGCTCGTCCCAGTGTTTCTGGTATTTGTCATCCCTTTTTATTCATACACCCAACAATTTTTATTTTAAAAAACGGTTAGACTATTCAGTTGATCGAACATTTCTGCTATTTAATGTCAAGGAATGTCATTATCATATGTTTTCACTCTCATTGGCCTTCAAAATATCTACCGTCTTTCACTTCTTCTTTTTTTTATTTTTTTTCTCTCAAGCAAGGATGCTCTACCGAATCTTCCTCATATCTTTTTATCTTGAGTAGTTAATTCAGTTTCTCACTAGCTTCATGAATCAAGACTATCGCAGTAGAAACTAATCGAAGGAAATAAGAGAAGACGAAAGGTGGTAGAAACTGAATGAACATAATTGCACGAGATTGCAAAACTGAACTGATATATATCTCTTAACTTGACGAAAACATCGATCTTCAATGACTTAGTGAAAATATCTGCAATCGGATTTTCTGATTTGCAGTATTTCAATTTGATCTTGTTCTTCCCAACTTGGTTTCGCAGGAAGTGATATCGAATATCAATGTATTTACTTCTTTAATGAAAAACCAGATTCTTTGCAAGATTAATTGCAGAGACATTGTCAACATAAATCTTGTTTGTTAGCCAACAACCATTTTAGTTCAATGGATCCAATATGAACCTCACATTAGAATCCCATCATTTTTATGTGGACACATTACTACTATTATATTTACTATATTCATATATCTTTTTTTTTATCAACATATTCATATATGTGGATTTGCTTGAGATGTTGTTTGAAGAAAATGAAATTATAAGTATAAAATTAGCATTAATAAGATTAATTTTTTATTTAATTGAAAAAAGAAAAATTAATTTCAAATTTTGAAACTTAATGGCAAATTCTGAAACTCAGAAAAATTAATTTTGAGTTCGAAATATATTTTCATATACACTATACTGTAAAATTAATTAAAATTATATAATTTAAAATATAAATTACAAATATTAATTACAGATTATATAATTTAAAATATAATTTTAGATTATACAATCTTAAAAAATTGAATGATTGAAAATATATTTAGAGTTAATAATTAATTTCTACAATTTGACAGTGCAATCTAAAATACATTATTTATTTTTTTAACTTTTATATAATATAATTTGTAATTTTTGTAACTTATGTTAAGAAAAAAATATTTTTTTCATCATCCATTTAATTGGTTTGAGTTGAAGTAACTTTTTTGCTCATTCGTACTCTCAATCAAACAGAAACTGGCAAAGTTATGTTATATTCAATTTTAGTATTATTAAATTATAATTTGATTATATTTCCTTATAAAGAAAGACAATAATTCAAAGCAACAGTCATTCGTTCACACGGATTCCATGATTCCGTGTCAATTTTTTTTCCATCTCTTGCATGTAATTATTTTATTGAATAAAAAATGAAAAAAAAAGTTTCATAACAAAAACAACCACTTAATAATTATATTATAATAATAAAAATAGATAATTAATGAGTAAAATGAAATTATAATTTCATTACATGTTTAAATCCAACATATTATATATTGGTAAACTAATAACCTATTTAGTTTCTTGAAAAAAAAAATATTACTTAAAAAAAATTCATATATTAAAAAAAATAAAGTGAGATAGATTATTCTAATAAGATAATTCATAATAATTTTTGTTCTGGCTAAATTATAATTTTGGTTTTCTTTTAATATTTGATTCACTATTTCTTACTTTCATTTTTATAATTACTTTTCATATGTTAAAAATTCATAAATTTAATTTTTTATGTAGTTATTTTTATTTTATATTTTAATTAGTAAATTCTTTATTGGTGACACCGTAAATAAATATACTATGTTGTAAAAAAATGTATACAAATTTGAAAAATTAAATCAAAATTATAAAATTTCTACTATCTAAACACTAAAGTCATGAGAAAAAAAATTAATAAACAGATTCTTGATACAAAATAAATAGAGGACAGTCAAATTACAATTTCACATTTACGTTTACTTTTTTGTTTTGGATTATCATTAAAAAATAGATATTATTTTATGCTATTAAAATGAACTAAATAATAACAAAATAAATATAAATAACATAATTTTTTTCATATATATATATTAAAGTTAACTTTTTTGAATTATGTATTCTTTTAAATTATGTAGCAATAAATTATTCTAAGTTACAATCTACACATCAAGTTACTTAGTTATATCATAAAATGAAATAAAAAATCTAGTTTATTGAATAAAAAAAAAAATTTCACGCGTAATAAAAGTTCAATTTCCGATATTGAGATTATGTAAACGGATAAATTATAAGGATTGCAATTATATAAACATTTTTTTAAAGATAATATTTTAAATATTTATATCTTAATATTTGTATGGCTTACAATATAATTAAAAAATTTGTTAGCCCAAAAACATAAACATGAGAAAAAAAGTTCGGTAAAAGATATCCCATCCATGTTATCACTGTAATTTTTTAGCCATGTTATCACTGTATTTTTTAGTGTTAGGTAATATGTTTTATATTAATAATAACTTTTAATGTTAATAATAATTATCTTTATATTTTTTATTAATATTTTTATAATATATTTATTTTTAATATAATTATCATCCATACAATTATTATTTTTATGTTTATTTATGTAGTTCTTAGGAAGTTTCTAAATTTAAAAATAAAATAAAATTATAGTGTCAATTTTTGTCAAGTGACATATTCTTTGACACTTTCAATAATTATATAATATGATAACTATTAAAATACTTCATATTTATATTACCAATAATCTATATAATTCAAATAGATATAAAAAGTATACAAATTATAATAAAATATATAGGTAACTTTATTTTATCCAAACTCATTAAATAAAAAATAATAATTAATTTAACTTTATTATTATTTTATATATTTCATTGAATTATAAAAGATTATATTTCAAATAAAATAAAAATTAAAGTAAAAAATTTAAATAATTATATATGAATCCCTATATTATAGGAAAATAAGATAACAAAAATATAAATTAATAAATAAGACTAGTGTGTAACCTATGTAGCACATACACTGACATGGACACCGATATGACACGGACGGAGATATGTATAATCTCTAAAATATAGGACACGAGGATACAAAAACAGATCTATATATTATATAATTATATATATTATATAATTATGAATGATATAAATTGACAATCAAGATTTATGTACACAAGTATATTTCAGTTTTGTTAGCAAAAATATGTTTTTCATGGCTGGTTCAAAAGGATTTGTTCCTTATTTTTATAATCATAATCATACTAAAAATTTATACAATAAGTTTGAATTTTTAGAAAATTAATATATTTCTCATTTTTAAAATGATGTTATAACTGTGTTAGAATTATCAGAAATCCAACAAATATTTTTTGAATTGGACACTTAATCGATACGTGTCCTATGAGTGTCGTACGAGTGTCGATATATGAAAGTACTTGTTTAAGTGTTTTCAGAACTTTTCAACGCAATATGAACTCATAATAAAATTGTAGAAACAAGAGCAAAATTTCGCAAATCTGGAATGAAGAGCGCCTTTATGTTGTATTAAAATTTTAAATATGTTTCAGCTAGTTCAGTCCAATTTTAAGAAAATAACCTATTTCTCTTTCTATATTATAACTATTCAAATGAATTGATGTGAAATAGAATTTTTCACAAGCAGAAATACATAAATCTCAACTAACCCTACAAATGTAAGTTATGTTGTATTAAAATTTTAAATAATATAGTTCAACTAGTTTAGTCCAATTTTAAAAAAATAAAACATTATTGGTGTGTTTCTCTTTCTATATTTTGAATGTATTCAAACATAGGTGCTTGACATAGGGTTGAATTACTGAGCCAGTCTTGCTCTTTTTGCTAGCGGGCTGTGAGTTGGCCCGTATGGCCTGCCCCGTATTGCCATCCCTAAATGTGATGTTCTTATCCATTCTTATAACATGTAATGCAAAACCAATTATGTGTATCCTCTTCTTCTTCTCTTTTACAGTAATAGTGTGCATTACGCCTGATGTTGTTGTCGCAACAAAAGCAATAAATTTGTTGGGGGCAAAGTGTAGTGTTTCCATTGAACATAATTGGCATTTGTAAGCATCACTTCTTGATTCTCCCTCCGTTATACCATGTTTAACAAAGTTGTTAAGGGCACAATACCTCGCTAATCGAGCCCCCCCATCAGTTTCCTACGACCTCTTTGATGTAAAACAATATCAAGGACAGTCTTTGAAGGAGTTCCTCCACCGCTTTGGAGCACAAGTGGTGAGGTTGAACCTCACAAAAGAGAAGATGATGGTGCACGCGTTTAGGAAGGGCATCGTGCTGGAACCTTTCAGTGAGTCACTCATTCGGAACCACCCCAAGACCTTCGCCGAGATAAAGCGTCGCGCGGTGGCCCACATTACGGCGGAGGAAGAACTTAGTGAAAAGCGCACATGCGTGGTCCCCACGTGGCCACACGCAGCAGGTTGCCCTCAAACCCTAAGGGTCCGCGAGGAGACGACAGAGATGAAGGCCCCCATGAAGCAGCAACCCTATTAAAGGCCTAATGCGAGGGGGCGAGGGAGAGATAATGTGCCACCAAGGCACGACTTCATAGTAGAGCTGAAAGACCTCATCGCTATCCCAAACATAGCAGAGAGACTGAAGGTACCTCCTAAGACCGACAAGAAGCTCGGGCCCAACAAGAACGCATGGTGTGAGTTCCACCAAGCATACGACCACCCCATACGCAATTGCTTAGTGCTCGGACATCAGCTAGATGAGCTGGTGAAGAACGGTCTCCTAAGAGATTACCTACAAGAAAAACATGGGACCGAGGACGCGGCGGCAACAGGGGGTGGCTCGGGGCACGAAGTCCCCATACATGGTGAGGTCCACACCATCGCAGGAGGGTTCTCAGGTGGAGGCTGTACCGCCTCTTAGTGAAGCACAGAGAACCGACAACGCCTTCGACGTAGACCTGATCTTTACTAAGGTCGACCTAGAGGACGTTGTCCCCCATGACAACGATCCAGTGGTGATCTTAGTGGTAACCGCGGGAAGGAAGGTTCACCGTGTGCTAGTAGACCAGGGAAGCTCGGCAAACGTAATGTTCTGAACGACTTTCAACAAGCTGCAACTATCTCCCGACATGCTAAGGTCCTATGACGGCTGTCTCTACGGTTTCGTAGGAGACCAGGTAGAGGTGCGGGGATACTTGGAGTTGAGGACCACCTTCACATATGGCATTGCGTCACGAACGGAGAGCATCAGGTACCTTGTCATCAACGCATTCTCTGCTTATAATATGTTGTTGGGTAGACCAACGCTGAATAGGTTGGGAGCGGTACCATCGACAAGGCACATGAAGATGAAGTTACCAGACCTGACAGGAAAGGTGATTACCATCAAGTCAGATCAGAAGGAGGCCAAGCGATGTTACGAGAATAGCCTCAAAGCAGGGAGAGGGGTATCTATGGTCACTAATGGACCATCGTACATTGAGAGAATCCCCCTACCCAAGTTCAGCCGCTCCAAACCCGACGAGGCTGTAGCAGAAATCGCCTGCAGGACCAAATCTGATCCGTTTGGCAACTCCGGGGATAGAGAGATTGGAGAGAATCTCCAACCGAAGCAACATCCCCGGCCAGACGGCGCGAACCCCGGTTGAGAAGACCGTAGAGTCCGGAACTAGGGTAACTAGTGATGATCGACTAGGCGATCGGTTCGGTCCCCGAACAAAGGCAGGTTCAGTTTCAAGGTCTCATGCCCAAGGGAAGCAGAGTATGCTAAGAGCCTAGGGAGAAACCTCAGGTACCAAAGCACCCACTCTCCCCCGTGTGGACCAATTCCCTCAGGAGAACAAAGGTCTTTGGGGATGAAGCGCGCATGTTTAGGCATCGAAGCAGGGCTCGGTTCCTAGCAGACGGAACGTAGCCGACTACAAGTTTACTTCAGTTAAGCGAGAATATTGTACATGGTAATAGAGGACACTCTTTTTCCCTTACCAGGGTTTTTTAATGAGGTCCCCAGATAATTACGATTGAAATATTTTCTCGAGATTATGTATAATTCAGTTAAGAACTTGTTTTCCTTGCGTTAGAAGTATTGTGAGCGGAGAGGTAGATTTGTAGAGAACACCTTCCCTCTCGAGTGAAAGCGCCAAGATTGAACGAAATAGTTCGCCAGTTAAATCCTCCTCGCCCTCGAGCAAAGCTGAGGTCAGTTAATAGTTAAATCCTCCTCACCCTCGAGCGAAGCTGAGGTCCGTTAAGAGCTTGTTTTTCTTGCGTTAGAAGTCTTGTGAGCGGAGAGGTAGGTTCGTAGAGAACACCTCCCCTCTTGAGCGAAAGCGCCAAGGTTGAACGAAATAGTTCGCCAGTTAAATCCTCCTCGCCCTCGAGTGAAGCTGAGGTTAGTTAATAGTTAAATCCTCCTCGCCCTCAAGCGAAGCTGAGGTCAGTTAATAGTTAAATCCTCCTCACCTTTGAGCGAAGCTGAGGTAATTTAAGAACTCGTTTTCCTCGCGTTAGAAGCCTCGTAGGCAGAGAGGTAGGTTCGCATAGAACACCTCCCCTCTCGAGTGAGAGCGCTAAGGTTAAATGTAATAGTTAAACCCTCCTCGCCCTCGAGCGAAGCTGAGGTCAGTCAAGCAGTTGTTTTCCTCGCGTTAGAAGCCTCGTAGGCGGAGAGGTAGGTTCGTAGAGAACACCTCCCCACTTGAGTGAGAGCGCTAAGGTTAAACGTAATAGTTATCAGATAAATCCTCCTCGCCCTCGAGCAAAGCTGAGGACAGTTGAATAGTTACGAGATAAACCCTCCTCGCCTTCGAGCGAAGCGGAGGTCAGTTAAGAATTAATTTCCCTTGCGCTAGAAGCCTTACGAGCAGAGAGGAAGGTTCGTGAGAGAACACCTCCCCTCGTAAGTGAAAGTGCCGAGGCAAACGAAATAATTCGCCAGGTAAATCCTCCGCGCCTTTGAGCGAAGTCAAGGACAGTTAAGAGTTTGTTTCCCTTGCGAATAACACCAAGGTGGAACGATCCAGTTCGCAGTAAAAGCCTCCCCACATGACAAAGGCAACAAAACATGCAAAGAAATGACTTGGTGCCAGACACCACGACAGAAACAGTTATGGGAATCAAAATGCAGTTTGACATAAAGCAGATATGAGGTCAGACAGTAAAAGTAGCAAGCAAATAAAAGAGTTTGTGCGTCAATACAAGTCAAGGAAAGACCCTGGGAACAATCTTCCCATTATCAACCAAGTTCGACGCGGAAAAGGGTGTAGTGTCCACTTCTGGATGCACACAAACAACTTGAGCGAGAGCAACCTTGAAACCCTTGTCGTAAGCATCCAGGACGTCTCCAGTCAGTTCAACCTCAACTTCCTCAAACCTTTTGGCTTGCTGACAAAACTCGGCTTTCGCCCGATCCAGTTACACCTCAAGGTTGGTGGACCTTCGTTCAAGCCCCGTAATCTTGGCTTTGGACTCCTCCTCGACCTCTTCCAACTCAAAGACCTGAACCCGCAGGGACAAAACTCTCGCCTCCAGTGTAGTAACCTCTTGGCGGTTGGCGTGGAGAAGCTTCGAGAAGTGGACCAACTCTTCTCTCAGAGTCGCCTCGCGGGCACCAAACAAGCGAGCTTTCGAGGAGTCCCTAGATTCAGCCCTGGACAATAGGACGTTAAACTGAGCAAGAAGCGCTCTGAAGTCGAAACCTAGTTTCTCCCTGGCAGCAACTTCATCCAGGTCCACCGTCACCCCTTGCTGAAAGCCCTTGATCACATGTTGAAGGACAAGGGGCAGTTCAGGGGCAGAAGAAGTAGAGGCACCAGTCCCGCTGAGACCAGGGAGCAGAGAAACACCGGTCAAGTGACCACGAGGCGAGGCGAAGTGACCGGAGGAAGAAGAGTGTGATACCATCACCAGAGTAGGTTTGGGTTTTTTGTAGACTGGCCCCTCAGCAGAATCCTCGTCTAACTCAATCACCACGGCTTTACCCCGACAAGAAAGGGAAGTGGGAAATGGTTGAACGGCGGGAAGAGGGACCGAAACCCCAAGATTGGAGGGAACGGGTGGAGACGTAGTGGCGGTGAGGGCGCGAGCATGCTGAAGAGAAGTACCCATGTCTCTAGAAACCCCATGAAGACGAGTGAGAATATCAGTTAACTTGGCCCATTTTTCCTCGGTTAAACCCATGCCTGCACACAGAGATAAACCATACGAATATGCGAAAGAAAGGTGCAAACACGACGTTACAATGACAAGAAACAACGCCTCCTAGAGTTTAGTGGTTCTTGATCAAAAGGAAACCCAGAAACAGAAAGTGGTCGATGCAAAGATTAAGCAAATAGGAAGTTATCTAGAACCATTAAACAGGAGTGAAGGAGAGTCAGTGTTCATACTTCCAGACGATAGCGAATGAAAACTGAAACGCGCGGAGGGAGTGTGAGAATGCTTGGGGAAGAAGGCGAAACGATAAAGGTTTCGGAGAATGACGTAACAGGCGATTAGACGCGCACGTTTTCCAAAGTTTAAAAGCAAACGAAGAAGCGTAAGCGACGTTAAACCCTAGCCATTGATCAAGACATGTGTACACAGAAAAGACAAGCCCGGAAAGACGTCACTTTGGCACCGTATTTACGTCCTGTCGCACAGAGCCATGTAGATCACCCAGGGCAAGGACTTAGCCTCTTCACTGAACGAGTTACAGCTCGAGGTTGGGGGGCTTGTGTACCGACCAGTCCCCGGACGTTGACTAACCACTGGTAATGTTGGTGCCACGTAAGCGGGTCCCACAAGCAGCGCGGGCCAATACCTCGCAAAACACGTGCGCCAAGGAGTCGAGAGTGGTTAGACATTGATCATCAGGATGTACCGACTTGCCACTAAATAGTGTGGAGAGGTCGAGCATCGGAGATCCAAACAGTAGAGATGGGCCACGAGAAGTGGATCCCAAATCACACACCAGTTATCAGTAAGGGAGAAGCCTAGATCACGAGTGCCCATGTATGTAGAGTCGACGACGCATTCAGGCGTGACACAAAGTATAGAAGCCACTAGAAGGATATGGCCAACAAGGGCCACGATTAGGGGCGTGCTGCATGCATGGCACGTGAACAGCTAGGGCACTCTCAGAGGCGGGTGACCCCAGAGATCAGATGCATGAGGAGGCATCCAGGTGGTCATCCCGTCAGAGGTTGCACTCCAGTTAGGGACCCACGCGCTAGGTTATCCTAAGAGTAAGGTAACAACAGTGTTGGGCCCACCCACCAGAAAGGCCCATTTCAGGTAAACAGGAAACCCTAGTTTTCAGTCTATAAATAGTAAGTTAACAAACTTGGCCAGGGGAGAATCATCTTGCGCCGTTACACACACACACAAGAGCAAGAGTATACAGTTTTTTATGTTTCCTAGCCCTAGTACTGACTTGAGCATCAGAGTGCAAACGACCGCTAGGGCGCCCATTGTCTTTGTGTTTCAGGTGTTCATCACGGGGATCGCATATGCGAACGCAAGGACTCTGGATGTGAGCGTGACGTAGACGCACAAAGGCGTTTTAAGTCAACCGGCAGGAACAATAAGATATGATACCATATTAGAAAATGAATTTTAGTCTAACTCAACTTTATAAATTAACTTTTAAGATGAGGTTTGCACCCATTTATTTATTATATATATATATATAATATTGTAACGCTAATCATAAATCACACGTAGTATAGATAAATGAACATAAAACACTAAAAACAAGATACAAAGTTCAATTAGCTTCTCATGTATTTGCATTGTGTAATTTTTTTTTATCAACAATGGATTAATGAATAAAATGGGACACTTAAGGGGTGTCCCAACCCTTATACAAATCTCAGTTGTACAATTACAAACTAGAGAAATAAAAGCATAGAGAAGCTTTCACTTGCTCAACCGAAGACATAAGATTTGTTCCTAATACAAAACAAAAACAAACATCTATAGACAAATTCTTCCACCCGTAGTTCATTCCGTTGCTTCAACTAAAAGGATAGTTTCCTACTCTTGATTAGGCAGTTGTAGGATTTTCCAGTGATACTCTTCTCCAAGACCAAATCTTCATAGGTGATGCACCTCCCTATGAAGCAAAGCCAGAAAATCCCAGCTATTGTAGCAACCTGCATCACAATTCCCCTAGCATCGTCAACCAGCACCCCACCAGTATCAATTCCTAGGCACCACAGCGTCTTTGGGTCCCTTAAAGAGGCCCCGGCAGACCCCAGCAAACCCGAAATAGTAGATCCAGAATGCAAATTCTCCTCTTTCAAGTCCTACACCACTAGCCATATGCCCCTTGTGGGCAATAACCAACTTCTACATGCTGCCCAAACTGACCTTTAAGGTAACCCCAACCATTTCATACCACAATCTTCTCCTGTTCCTCTATTGAATAACAGTTCCCATAGACTTAAGATCATCTAGCTTAGAGCAGATCACACAGCCCTTCCGTCCCCTCCTATCATTCAACATGCCCAACACCAGAACAACAAGAAGCATACTATGTGGAGGGGTGTTCTACGTTACCTATATGAGCATTCTTTGTCACAGCAGAGCAAGTACTGAACCACGGTAGATAAGGTCATACACCTTCTGAATAAGACCTGCAGCACAATTCCTCTAATCACCACTACATTCACAAAGTACTAACCTCTTGGCTGGATAATATGCCCCACAGAGGTACTTCAAACCCGTACTACATAAGACATATCAGCTACAGGGTAAGGTGACCAAATCCCCTTCTCCAGTCCGTCAGCAACTCCACAAATACTGCAACCACCTTACTCCACCACACCCTCCGTTCCTTTGTACCTTAAGGGGCATTGCTCTAATTCTACTTGCACTCTACACTGACGAATCCACAACAACACCACCATACCACCATCCTTCTTGCACCCTATTAAACCTTAATCACAGCATATCCATCCGCTACACCTCCTCCCTCCTTCACAACTGAGATGATACCTACCAGCCCCAATTACTTAAGGCTTTTTATGCAGGGGATTGGATTCAAAATCCAATCCACTAAGGAGTAAGTAAAGGAGGTTGACTAGTGCTTTAACCATAACCAAGATTTTATCTGAGCCTTTTGGAAAATCTCCTCCGCATCTACAACACCTTGCTTGAACACCACCGTATTCCTTTGGTCCCATATACACCAAACAACTGCTGTCTAGACCCCTTTCCAAACCATATTTTGTTTATTACTAATCTGAAACAGGTGGAAATTCTCAAAGTGGGTCTTTACATCATTATGTTGAATAAATATAATGCCAACCCATCTTAAGCACATGATCCAAACACTCATCGCGTGTTTACACTCCAAGAACAGATGTTGGCACGATTCAACATTATTCTGGCACAAAGCACATAAGGCATTATTCAGCACCACCCCTCTCCTACTCATACATTCTCTTGTTGGTACACTATTCATCAGGATCCTCCACGCTGTGGTCACCACACTAGGGAAAGCTTTAGCCTTCCAAAGATATTTGAATACCTCAGAGTGTGGGCCTCTTCCTTGTTTTTTCAGGCAATCGTAAGCAGAATTCACAGAGAACCCATTTCCTACATCATTCCCCCACACTTGGATGTCCTTTTGTTCTCTACTCAACTTGATTGACGAAAGGTGGGTCATCATCTCTGCCTCCAGTTCAGATTCCCAAACGTATATGGATCGCCTCCACCTTAAACACCATTGCCAAACCGAATTAGTCCACACACCAGCCTCTTCCACCTTTTGCCCCTGATCTAGAGACAAAGAGAAAAGCCTTGGATACAACGATTTGAGACTAGAGTTCCCGGTCCATATGTCTTCCCAAAACTTTACTTTGTCCCCACATCCTAATTTCCACCCAATCTCTTTGCTGAACCACCCATCTCCTCCGTCCTCCCCACAGGCTTTGAACAAATCTCTCCACCACAAAGATTGGAATTTCACTAGTGAATGCAAGACATTTAAACTCGACCCATACTTCGAGGCCAGCAAATCCTTCCACCTTCCTTTCTCATCTGCAAGAAGACGCCATCTCCATTTAGCCAGCAAAGCAAGATTGAAGTTATGCACAACTCTCAAACCTAGACCACCCTCCTCTCTTGACTTACATACCACTTTCCAGCTTACCCATGATATCGTCTCCTTCTCCTTCCCCCACCCCCATAGAAACCTCCTTTGAATTCTGGTGATACTTCTACAAACCATGACCGGTGCTCTGAAAAGTGACAGATAATACAGCGGGACAGAAGTAAGAATGGATTTAATGAGGCATATTCTCCCTGCCATGGATAAGAATCTTCTTTTCCATATGTTGAGCCTTGTTTTAAGTTTGTTTAGCACAGGCTCCCAAAATTTCTTCTTTCTTGGATTACCTCCCACTTCAAGGCCCAAATATTTGAACGAAATACCCATCTGGTTACAGTTCAAAGTCTTTGTGTAGCAATCAAGATTACTTCTTTGAACATTGATACCTGTAAGTTTTGACTTATGAAAATTGATCTTCAGCCCTGAAGCTAGCTCATACCCCCTGAGGATGAATTTCAGCGTCACCACATTGGTGTAAGAGTCCTCACAAAAAAACACAGTGTCATCTGCAAACTGTAAAATACTCAACACAACCTCCTTTCTCCCAATCTTTAGATCAGAAAGTAGTCTTGCATTGTGTAATATTACATCATTTTTTTCTAATAACGAGGTAAAAACTCTTGTATAAAATATTACAGGACAAATGCAAGTTACCTAAAAACACTTAAAAGAACTTCTAACTAATTCTACAAACAATTAAACAAAACTTACAATTATTAATACGCAAATTAACAATATAACCATGACTAGGCAATCTAACTAAATATAGGCAACTATTAAGCCATTAGACTATCTAAATAAACGTAACTATTGAGACACATGCTATCATAGACTAAATAACTTACTATTAGAATTTAGAGAAAGTTAATATAAAAATTAACAAAAAAAAATCTAAATTCTTGAAACTATTCTAAATTCTAAGTTCATTTGCTTATGATATTACTGATTATTTTTTCTATTTCCCAATTTCCTCAAACGGGTTGACTTATTTCTTTAATTATTTATTAATGCAAAAGGAATTTTATTGAAGTCTTTGTTGATAAAAAAAAATGAGAAGTGTATTTTTTTATTTATATAAGAATACAAATATTTTTGTGTTGGAATTGAAGAAGACTTAGACCATTATAATGCAGTGAGAATGGTTTTGAGGAGGGTGGGACGATTCCATTCATTCATTCTGCATTAAGAAAGGAAAGGAAACATTGATTTGTGTCCGTAAGCTTGCAGCATGCCGCGCCTTACATCCCGGTCGTCAAAAATCTTACGTGCTTCCCTCTCTCTCGGCAACCCCTTGAGACCATTTCCCTCATTATTCATCTTCTTTCTCTCTCTCTTCTCTTCCCATCGTACCAATCTTCCTCCTTCCATAACTTGGAACCAACAAGTTCCACTTAGTGAGCCATGGATGACCGAATCGACGACGACGACAGTGACAAGGAGTTGTCGGGCTTGACCTCTCTTCCACCTCACCGGAAAGCCCATTCCTACAGCCAACAGCTGCGAGGCGCCTCCACGCACAAACGACACCAGCGAGTCCGAAAACACAGTCTCGACGACAGCCGTATATCCTCCAACATTGAGTCTTCATTTTATAACTCCGACTCCGACGACGACATATTTTCCCGTTCATCCTCTACAAACCCTGCTGGTGGTGACGAAGAGTACAATGACAATGAGGCGACACAGTATCAACCATTGCAGGAATTCGTAGGCGCTGGGGGAGGTGCTGGGATCTTTAAGGCTCCTTTTAGAGCGTCCGTTCATCCAGGGAGACCTCCATGCTTGGAGTTAAGACCTCATCCCTTGAGGGAGACTCAGGTGGGAAAATTCCTGAGGAACATTGCTTGCACGGAAACACAGATGTGGGCTGGTCAGGAGGGCGGGGTGAGGGTGTGGGAGATTAAGAATTCTTACGAACCTGGTAGCGGTCTGGGCGGAAAGGTCAGAAGGGGCGACGAGGATGCTGCTCCCTTTTGTGAATCAGCGGACACTTCTCCCACCTTGTGTTTGGCTGTTGACAATGGGAATAGGTTGGTGTGGAGTGGCCATAAAGATGGCAAGATCAGATCCTGGAAAATGGATCAACGCTTTGTTACACCCTTCAAGGAAGGTCTTTCTTGGCAGGCCCACAGAGGTCCCGTTCTTTCTATTGTCTTAAGTTCCTATGGCGATCTATGGTCAGGTTCTGAAGGTGGTAATCTTAAGATCTGGCCATGGGAATCCGTCGAAAAATCTCTCTCCCTCTCTCCCGAAGAAAGACACATGGCAGCCTTACTTGTCGAGAGGTCCTTCATCGACCTCCGAAGCCAAGTCACCGTCAACGGTGTTTGCAGCATATCTTCTCAAGATGTCAAGTCTTTGCTGTGTGACCATGTCAGAGGTCGAATCTGGTGCGCTGGTCCTCTCTCCTTCTCCCTTTGGGATGCCCGTACAAAGGAGCTTCTCAAAGTATTCAACATTGAAGGTCAGGTGGAAAATAGAGTTGACATGTCATCCGTCCAGCAGCAGGATCAAGCCATTGAAGACGAGATGAAGGTGAAGTTTGTTTCCACCTCCAAAAAGGAAAAATCTCAGACTAGCTTTCTACAGCGCTCACGTAATGCCATAATGGGAGCTGCTGATGCCGTTCGTCGAGTTGCAACCAAGGGAGCTGGGGCATTTGTGGACGACACCAAAAGAACCGAAGCTCTTGTGCAAACAAGCGATGGAATGATTTGGAGTGGATGTACCAATGGCTTACTTGTGCAATGGGATGGCACTGGGACCCGTGTGCAGGATTTTAACCGCCATCCCTGTGCTATCCAATGCTTCTGCACTTTTGGAACACGCTTATATGTTGGCTATGTGAGTGGTATTATCCAAGTACTGGACCTGGAAGGCAATCTCATTGCAGCATGGGTTGCTCATAATGGTCCTGTCATCAAATTGGCTGTTGGCTGTGATTATGTTTTTAGCTTGGCTACACATGGTGGCCTCCGGGGCTGGATTATTGCATCTCCAGGTCCTGTTGACAACATGATAAGATCCGAGTTGGCCGCAAAGGAACTTATTTATACACGGCGGCACAATGTCAGAATTTTGGTTGGCACATGGAATGTCGGTCAAGGTAGAGCTTCTCAGGATTCACTCTCCTCATGGCTGGGTTCCATCGCTTCAGATGTAGGCATTGTTGTCGTTGGTTTGCAAGAAGTGGAGATGGGTGCCGGTTTTCTTGCAATGTCTGCCGCAAAAGAAACTGTAGGATAAGATTTCATTCATTTGCCACCTTTATCTAACCATAACATTTTTCTTCGTAAATAGAACCCTTTGCTTTACTCTAAAATGGAATGATAATGAGAAATATATGAGTGTGCTCATCGATAGAATTAAATGGAGTTAGTTTGTACACAATAATATCACAGCCCCTATCCTAACTGTAACCAATAGCAAATTTTCTAATCAAGTATTGCATGTATATAAATCTTCGGAACCACTTATGTTGTGTAATGCGTATATTATGTTCATTCATTCACTGCCTATATCACAATTGTAGGTAGGTCTTGAAGGAAGTGCAATGGGGCAGTGGTGGCTGGATACAATAGGAAAGGCTTTAGAAGAAGGGAAAGCTTTCGAACGCATGGGCTCTAGGCAGCTTGCTGGCTTGCTTGTATCTCTTTGGTGAGTGATTGTAATCAAAGTGTGTTCCAGATTAAACCAGTTAGCCTAGTAAATTCCTGTTCCTGTTTTCTTTTTGTCATATACTTTGAATTTCTATCTTTAAAATTGTTTCCATTCTTATATCATGAGTTGACATTTCTCAATTAGGGTAAGAAAGAATCTCAGAACACATGTTGGGGACATTGATGCTGGGGCCGTCCCGTGTGGTTTTGGACGCGCAATTGGTAATAAGGTTTGTATCAATTCTCCTAACTACTTCATAAAACTTGGTGCTTTAATTATGTCATTTAAATGCAGTACCCTTCTGTTAAAGTTTATAAGTTTGTTAAAATGAAGTTCAGGGTGTTAACCTCAAGTGATTAAGAACTTTCTCTTCTTTTTTTTATCAGCAAGAACTTTCTCTTTAGTTAATTTATTTCTTGATTTCGTCTGAAGGTCAGCTGTGAAATTTCATCCAATTAAGTGAAATCTGGTTTCTCTATATCTGATCTTGGTTAGGAAATTGGGCATATTATTTCAAACTTTAGACCGCTGTAATGGGGTGTTGTTTTGTGTGATGTATAATTACGAAATCATACTATTTATTAACGTAGAAAACAAAACAACGAAAAAAGAAACTAGATATGCTCTAGTTACAATTTTAACTGGGAGAAAGAACTCTGTGAGAGGAGAAAATACAGAATGAAAGAATGGTCATAGAAGAAACAACCAGGCAGCATAGATTGCCTTCTCTGTTTATTGCACCATGCTAGATGGAATGCTTTTTTACTGTTCTGGATAAATATTTGTTTTTGCAACAATAAGTTACCATTTTGTAGTGCGTTCAACTTCATTTTTTTGCCTGCAAGTCATATTTATGTTGCTTGTACAAACAATGGATTGGGACTAAATAAAATAAAAAAATCTGCCAATGAACTATTTTCACTTATGAGCGTTGACTTTTTTTTTTCTTTTCACTGAAATGAACACTTTACATGGTAAATATTGATCAATCAGGGAGGAGTGGGTTTGAGAATCAGAGTGTATGACAGGATAATGTGCTTTGTGAATTGTCACTTGGCTGCACATTTGGAAGCAGTTAATCGGCGGAATGCTGATTTTGATCACATTTATCGAAATATGGTGTTCACCCGATCGTCCAACCTACTTACTGCAGCTGGTATGGTACCATACCTGTTCTTGCTTTGCTCTCTTGCCTTCTCCACATATTTATTTTGGCTACTTTACTCTTCTGGCTTGCCATTGGTCCTCTCTGTTACAGCTGGCGTCTCTACTGCTGTTCATGTGCTTCGCGGTACAAATGTGAGTCTCATGTTTACACCTTAGATCTTGATTATCTCCATCATCTTCATGCCTTTCCGTCAATATCTTCATCATAAATTCATAGCAGTTCATGGCCTCCATTGTGTGTGTCGTAGGCTACTGGTGGAAGCTCTGAGGAACCAAAACCTGATTTATCTGAAGCTGATATGGTGGTATTTTTTGGTGATTTCAACTATCGCCTTTTTGGTATATCTTATGATGAAGCCAGGGACTTTGTTTCTCAAAGATGCTTTGATTGGCTTAGAGAAAAGGATCAGCTGAGGGCAGAGATGAAATCTGGAAAAGTTTTCCAGGGAATGCGGGAGGCACTTATCAAATTTCCTCCCACATATAAATTTGAGAGACATCAACCCGGTTTAGGAGGTAAATAGATGACTGATTCCAAATTAGTAACTCAATGAACGTGACAGTTTCTATAATGCAATAACTCATTTTTCAGGGTATGATTCTGGAGAGAAAAAGCGAATTCCAGCCTGGTGTGACAGAATAATATACCGTGATACTCGGGCAGCTCCAACTTATGAGTGCAGTTTAGACTGTCCTGTTATGTCATCAATTTTACAGTATGTTACTTGATCACCACCATTGCTCTTCTATTTTTCTGTTTTTCCTGTTGATACAGTTTGTCATCACTGAAACCGTTTGACAGGTATGATGCTTGCATGGATGTGACTGATAGTGATCACAAACCTGTCCGGTGTAAATTCAATGTAAAAATTTCTCATGTTGATAGATCAATAAGGAGAAAGGAGTTTGGGATAGTTATGAAATCAAATGAGAAAATAAGATCTATTCTTGAAGATTTATGTTATGTTCCAGAAGCGACTGTCAGCCCAAACAGTTTAGTCCTCCAGAACCTGGACACTTCGTTCTTGCTTATTACTAACAGAAGTACAAAAGATAAGGCTATATATAAAATTACTTGTCAAGGCCTCTCTATAGTCAAGAATGATGGACATGCACCTGAATATAGTCCAAGAGGTGGCTTTGGCTTTCCTAGATGGCTTGAGGTATTCTTCTATCTTTTACTTAAATCATCCTTTCTTTTCCAGATTCTCTTCACCCTTTTCCTCTTCTCCGACAAAATAAACCTGTAAACAATTTTCAAACAGACTAAGCTTTCACTGTTAATACAACTGGATTCCTTAATCAAAGTTTGGAGTTCGATTTTAGCTTCAGCATAAACTTCTTCTGCTCCAAATGGGTAATCCATTAAGAGTGGATTAGTTGGGTGCCAAATAGAAACTTGTTTTTATCTTTATAAAATTTTCAGTAACTTTTTTAGTTCCTTAAAATGTTTTTTGTTTTGTTCTTGAGGGAAGGGGGTGATTGGGCACTGATAATGATGGTAGTTTAAAATGTGTTTTAATTAGGTTACTCCAGCTGCGGGCGTAATTAAGCCAGAGCAAAATGTAGAGATTTCAGTTCGTCATGAAGATCCTCATTCCTTAGAAGAATCTTCAAATGGCGTACCACAGACCTGGTGGAGTGAAGACACCCGAGATAAGGAACTGATTTTGATGGTTCATGTACAAGGTAGTTCTTCCCTCCAAACTTCATGTCGGAAAATTCATGTGCGCCACTGCATGTCTGCAAAGACAGTTCGAATTGACTCAAAATCCAACAGTGCTAGAAGAAATCAAATAAGCTAACTGCATAGATTAGTTTCAGAAATTTTGTAGTTCCACACTTACTCCAGTGGTTTATGACTTGGACATTAAAAAATATGCCTAAATGGTAGAACCACAATATGGGACATTTTTTTCATATTCTTGTTGAACATACCAAAGCTCTTTCTGCTTTAGAACAGGTTAGGTTGTCATAATCCCTTTCTATTCATTCTCTGTATTAGTTTAATATTTAAGAAATCATTGTTTAAAAGTTTCTCTTGCTTCTTCTTAAGATTATTTCTTTCATAAACCATCTCTCAAAGATATACATATTCGCCGATTAGTAATGCGTAATGGTTATTCAGCTTCACCCCAACCTCCGATCTACCTCCAGTCAGTTTCTAATTTATTAAGATAATCTTTTTTTTAAAATATTATGATTTTTATTATTGAAATAATAGAAATATAAAATAATATTACAATTTAAATTATAAACACTTATAATTCAATTTTAATTATTAATTATAATTCATCAATTTAATCCTCTTACAAAAAAAACTTCTCTAACTTGAAACTTATGTGAGTATCTCCTCTCGATCAGGGCATCTATGAATAAGATCTTAGGCCTGCACCTCAGAAATACTTTTATGTAAAACAGTTAAAAATTTATGGAGTTTTTGTTGTAGAGGTGAGTAGGGTAAGTGCTTGAAGAGCTTGGTATTACTTTGGTTGTATGGTACAAGATGGTTTGTACTTTCTTGTCGTGATGCTGATAGTTGGAGGAGCATGTTTATGGTGCGGTTTTTTATTTGGGATATCTTCTAGTATGGTTTTGATTATATTTTGAATCGTTGTAATCTAGAAATTTATTAATTATATAATCTGAAATTTAAAATTTGTCTATATTTTTTGGATTGGACAATTCGGAACATATTTTTGTTTTTAGAAAAATGTTTTAGATTGACCAATTTGTAATACAATATATGGGTGTACTTCGGAATATTTATCAGGATTTAGGAAATGTTATGGTCATGAACGTATTTTCAGATTTGAAAAAATGTTTTGGATTGACCAATCTAAAGTACAATGTTATAGTCATGAAAGTCTAATCCCGAACATGTTCATGGATCCGAAAATACCTTCCAGATTGGAGTCTAACGTTTGGCTTATGCATTGGAGCGTCTAGAGTTTGACTTCTGGATTGGAGCGTTTAGCGTTTGGCTTTTGAATTGTTCAATTCATAACATATTTGTGGATCCAAAAACACCTTCTTGATTGACTACCAAATGCTAGACAATGTACTATGGAACTTTTTTATTAGGCATAAAGTTCATTTTGTGAATTTTATGGATTGTTGACATTATAATAAAATGTTTATTTATTATTTGTTAATGTAAATATAGGAGAGTGATTGTTGAAGTGTAAACATGAAAAGATTAAGTGTTGTTAATCATTGGCTTACGTTAAAGGCTCGAAAGCTGTGAGGTCATGGACCAAGTTCATTAGTATAGTTTGATGACTTATTTCCAATCTTGAGATTTATGAAGAAGATCCCATTTTTAGTTCTAGATAGAAAAAAAGAGGCAAATATCATGGTAATTGACCGATATAAAGGATTAAAGTTATTATAACTAAACATGATTAGAAAACGAAATGAAAAAAACCTAAGATAAAAAATCACAAAAACCGATCCAATAAATAGAACAATAAGATTAGGAACCACGATTCCTCCTTAAACTATATATTTTAGTTGAGAGACATTCCTTTACTACAACACATATTATATAATCATTAAATAACTAACTATTACTTTTTTTAATTATAATTTTCAATTATAAATTAATAAATATCTATAACTATTAGTAATTTTTTTAACATATAATTCGTTATCAATTTTATTTCTAGTTTCGTTATTAGTCGAGATTCAAAGTAACTTAAATATATGTATTTTTCTTAACGACATCTTAATGATGCTATTTTAATAAAGTAGAGGTCGGAACAAATTTTATTACTATAGTTTATTTTAATTTTTAAATTTAGTAATTATTTTTTTAGCATTCACTAACAGTTTATCATAAAATTATTTTATTTTATAATTATTTTTACGAATATTTTTTTATAAATTTAATAATATTTTTAATAATTATTATAAAATTGATTTCTATTTTTTCATTTTTGTATTATTATTAAAAAAAGTAAACACAACCACAAACTTTGAAAAGAAGAGAACCACGGTGACGGTAGTAGGAACGACAGCGATGTCGTGACCTGACGACAACGACGGCGTAGAGAACAAAGAGAACGATAGCGCCTCACGAACAGAGAGAGCCTTCCGCAAGGAGAGGGAAAGAGAGCCACGAAAGCTTCCTCGAGTAGAGACAGCGGTGTCGGTCTTCCGCCAGCAGTAGGCGACGAGAAGAAGGAGCTCTAATCCGCGATCAGCAGAGGAGGCGAAGAACGAACCCTAATCGCAGTGAGTTTTGTTTATTTTCCTCACGAAACGATAATCAATGGCGTCGTTTTTGTTTTAAAAAAATACTCCTCTGAAATCGCCAACTCGATTTCAAGCTCGCGAGTTTGGCCGAGCTTACCGAGTTCACGGCGATCCCAGTGAACCTACTCCAAAACAGAGTTTGCTTACGATTCTACTCGAGCAATGGGTGTGGGAACGTAAAACTCTTACGTTTTTACGAGTGTACTCGAGTTGGATAACTATTTATCTGTTTGAGGTTCTTTTCATATTGGGGGTAGCAATGATTTTTTTGGAATGTCTATACGAATATCACCTTTTGTAAGCCTTAATGGGCTTGTGCATTTTATAAACAGTGCTCTTAGAACGAGGCCCTCATTTTTTAAGACGGTGAACTTGAACTTAATTTTCCTTTTTTCTTACTTTGGATAGTAGCTATTCTACTAGATGAGATATTTTTGTTTTGCAGGTTATTTAAGCTACCATGTACTTCTGATGGGCCTATTCATGCCATGCTCATTATTTTTCTGAACTTGCATGTTGATTTAAAACCACAATCAGCTATGGGTTCTGTTCCTTGTTAGGCAGAACAATTTTTTGGAACTTGTGTTATTCGATTGATTATCTTACATGGCTTTGCTGTTCAATTATGCTTTTTCATGTTTAAAATTAGACTTAAATCTTGGACCTTTTTGTAATGTACTTTGCTGCCCTAGTCTGCTACAATATGATTGAAATTGAGGTTGAACTCAGTCTTTGTCTGTTACATCTTCAACCTTTCTTTTGTTAATTGGTGACATGACCATCCTATATTATTACTATTTTTTTACATTGGATATTTAATATTGTTCCGCTAGTTTGTTCTTCTATTAACAGAGAAGGGAACTTATCTAAAGTCGGTTATAAGATTTATTAATTATTAATAAGAGAGATTCAATAAAACTACTCAAAATCTTAGTATAAAATGTTGAAATTAGTTGAGAAAGATATAAATTTTAAATATTATATAATATCAGTTAAGATTCAAAAGATAAAAGACCGCTAACTAGAGCTTATAAATACATCTCTCACTATGAAGAGGGGGGACTCAACTTGAGTGCTCTGGTATGAAGGTATTTAAACTTTTGAACCAGAACAAATATATTTCAGATTATTTGGCCCTTTTCAGTTTTTTTCCTGACTGAATTGATAAAGTTTTGTCCATGTAGATGAGTCTCCTTAGTTCAGTTGATGGTTCAGTATATTACCCACCACAATTTGTTCTTTTACACCTTGGAAGGTGGTGCAAGAAATTCCATTATGTCTTTGCTTCTTTGTTTCATCATTCATGTTTAGTATTGAATGCTACACGTTAACCATTGTCATTGTCTTGTCATCATTTTGACATAATGTTACCATGTGAGATGTCCCCCTATGTATGCTGTTTGACTTTTATATCATTTTGTTATGGCCTTTGCTGAAAATCAGGATTTAGTGTAGATTAATTGATATATGATATAAGTGGAAACTGAATACTATAATTATGTCAATTAACACAACCCTTCTGCATAAACCAGCTACACTGTTTCATTTGGACACAATTTCAGCCTATTCATTTGTCTATTTTCTCTCTTTTATCTTGACATTTAGAGCCTGAAAGAGGCATCCTTTGCAACTGACATTGCTTGGTGGACTCAATTTGGACACAATTTCAGCCTATTCTTTTGTCTATTTTCTCTCTTTTATCTTGACATTTAGAGCCTGAAAGAGGCATCCTTTGCAACTGACATTGCTTGGTGGACTCCCTTATTCCTAGTGACATTTTTCTTTGGTGAACCCATCTTCGATGTTGACGTACATTGCTCCTAAAAATTTTCTTTGGTGGACTTACTAAATTTAGTTCTATCCACTCGCTAACATAATATTGCTCCTAAAATACAATTTAGACTGCTCATCTAGAAATTTCAATCTGCTCAATTTTAGTTATAATCTTTCTGAAACCACTTGGAAATATTTTATAGGCCTCGGGGTCAATTGTACTGGTGAAATATTTAACGTTGGTCACTTTAATCCCTAACTTTCACCAATCCTTACTTTAAAATTTTACAAGTGTGATGAGGTAGTGGAAGACTGAGGGAAATTCTGACAATTCAGTAGCACTCCAAGCTGCTTCCCGGTCACATTGATGGACATTTAATCCAACCTAGAGGCCAGCTTGCTCCTTTCCAATTGAACTTCATGAGTGAGGAACAGAGATTCAACCTCATCAATTGTGCAAGGATGAACTCTATTATTCACTGAAGTGACACAGTACTCTTCCATTTAGAAGACTATGGAGAACAACATCAAGATGGTCTTGAACAGAAACTGGAGAACCAGTTGAGATGAGTGAATCATCAACAAATTTCATACACAATAGATATTCACACATATTTTTCCCTTCTTTCTTTGTATTTCTTGCTCTGATCTGAACTTCGAACCTTGGTTCAAGTTTGAGTGTGGAAGAACTTTTTAATTTCTTCCCAAAGTTGCCCCATGTGTGGGCAGTCTACAACTTTCGTTGAAGCAAATCTGAGAGTGATGAGAAGAGCTATTCTTCTGTTTCAATTGAGACTATTTTAAAATTAAAGCATATCGAGAAAATGATAGAAAATCACAAATGAAAGAACTGTTGGGGATATAGAGTGGGAGATGAAATTTTTGCACTATAAAGTTGTATTATTTCTTACCAAAAGATTGTAAAATCGGAGAGGTATATTGATATATATGATCTGACAGGCTTGCTCGGGGGAAACTCTGTTGCTACAGTTAACAATAAAGTAACTGAATCCCAAGTCCTTCAAATTGTCAACATTGTTCGCCTTAATCCCTAATTTTAACATATCTTTAAAATTTTCTCTATTTATTGTATTTGTGCAGCCTCTTGTATTTTATACACTTTGAAAAATATTATTCAAGTGTTGGTACTCCCCTTACCTAAACCCATATAGTCTGAAAAATTTTCTAATTATGAAGAAGCATGATGATTAACTAAAGACACCGAAAAAAACTAGAATGAAACTATAGTTTGTGTACTGGATACAGAGCATGTATTGTGGTTGGATGTATGATATTTTCTGTCCAGGTTTCACTGATTAGTGATTTTCTTTCATTCCTTATAGGTTTATTCTTATACTTTGTTTTTGTTTTCAATTATTCATAATTTAATTCCCTATGATCGAAGTATGAAAGTATTGGAAGGACAAATTTATTGGATATATCCAAGTTTGTCAAACTTAATCTTGATAAAGCATCCATTTTAAGTTGCTTGTTTTCAAAATGTTTTTACAACATGGACTAATAACAAAAAATTTGAACATTACAGGATTATTAAAACATAGCTTGGAAAGGACTTAAATCAAAAGGTGGGGTATATTGCAAGCACCAAGACCAGATTTAAGTCTATTTGTTACAAAGCATCTAATTTTTAACTTGAACCAAAAAAAAGAGAGACTACGCCTTGCTTCCTTCGTCACCACCAACACCAAGTTTGTGCTACTTGAGGTTGTGCAACTAAAAAACTAAGAGATGGCCAAGAAATCTAAATCTGAGGAAGAATGCCAAATCATGATTCAAAAGAGTTTCCGAAGTATGTCAAATTTTCTTGTACATTTTCTTTCTTACCTTCCTCCCAATTTACAATATTACATATATTGATAATTGATAGAATTTAGAATTTAGGATTTTATCGTATCCCTATGTTATTTGGTTAATTGGTGGGATTGTGTCAACTTTCTTTGATAGCTCCAATGGTGAGGTTTTTGAGGGAACGTTTGGAGAAAGCTGGGTGTGCAGTAGGAGACAATTTTTTCAAAGCTATTACTTGCAACCAGGAAGTGGCTGGTTCTTATGTTCGTGGTGAAGGGGTAGGGTACTTTTATTTCCTTGTTCATTTACTTCTCTTGTTTGTTTTTTCATTCAAGTTAATTGTAATTGTGCTCTTAATGGAAATTGTGTTAACTATGTTTAACCTCCTGTTATGCTGGAAAGTTTGAATTATGGTTCTACATGTTCAATTAAAAAGCTGGCTGAGCTTTTGTTTGATGAAGAAAATAAGCTCTCAATTCTATTACTCTTTCGTTGTTTTGTTGGTTGAATTAGTATTGTGATCAATGCTTTACTTGGTTTGATGGTTAGTTTTGCAATTGGCTAGTATTCATTTCCTTCTGTGTTGGTGTGCCTTTCTCCCAGGTAAAACTGTGCAGTAATTATGTACGAATTCAAGATGACGTCAATCAGGTGATAATTCGTGAGTTAATTCATGCATTTGATGACTGTCGTGCTGCCAACTTGGATTGGTCGGATTGTGCTCACCATGCTTGTACTGAGGTTCGTACCTTACTGTGTGTTCCTATCAGGATTATGTCGGTTTTTCACAACTTTTACCTCCTAATTAATATTTTTCTATGATATTGTAAAACAGATACGAACTAATCATCTAAGTGGTGATTGCCATTATAAGCGGGAACTACTACGAGGTTTTATGAAACTACGAGGGCATGAACAGGTAAACTTTCTATTTCCCTCCTTCACATTCACTAATGCAACCCATTTATTTTAGTTGAATCTTTTCCTAGATTAAACTTAGTAAGTATCTTTCATGGTTACTTTTTAAATTCACAGTATCTAGTTATCAATTGGAGAAAGAGAAAGTATTAAGTTTAACTAAATTTGTCCTTCCACAGAAGCATTATTCTCATCTTAAAATTTTTAAAATTGCTATTTGATACATATATTGGTAATATCAAGCATCTCACAGCTTTTTGCTGCATCGCGCATGCACACATGAAGGTTCAAGAAGAGTACAATATAAAAAACTAGCTATTGATCATCAAAGAAAAAGACCATTGAGATAAAAAAAATATTAAATGAGGATTTAGTTATAATCATTTTGTTTGAAATAACAATTTTAATTGAAGGTTACGTCTATTGTTATTGCTCTAATGTCACCCCATGGAAGCAATTAGTGCATTCTTAAAAGATTAAGATAAGGAAAAGCAAATCCTCATACCCCTCCTTTTAGTTGAATCCTCTTAACCAGATATACCTGCAGAAGTACTAATTATGTAGGAAGGTTTTCTATAGAGTTGTAAAGAGCTTGTTTAGATCTGATCTATGATGCTTGACTGATATGTATGTCAGATATGATTTGATCTGGACTAAGTAGGTTATAGGATCAAGATTGAAAGCCAAAAGATCACAGAACAATTGAAATTATCCATGCCAAAATTTGTAATACTGGGCATAATTTTCTAGGGATGTAGAATTTTGCTTGTTTAGCAGAGATTAGTGCAAATGTGTTACTGTTTATTGCAATAGAGTACCAATAAAGAGTAGAGAGTGCCTATCCTTTTCCATTTTCTCACTCTTTTAGCCATAGTATTGATTCGTGATGGTTAGTAAATGTTATTGTCATCAGATAATATATAACTCTAGAGCTATCTTTGATTTTAGACTGCATTACACTTTGTCTTGTATGCTTGTCATCCCAAATCCACATTACCAAATAATATGCAGTTTGTACATAGGAGCCATGCATTGCTAACATGATTTATGTTTTCTTCACAACATGACTGTTGAATTAGATCAAAGTAAATATAAAATTTAAGGTAAAGGGAGTTAATCACGAGGAGGCCTGGTTTAACATTAAACTTGAGAAAGGACATATACTTTCTAGTAGTAGCTAGGTACTTGAAAAATGGATTTTACTTCAATTTGGATCAAGGTAAGTTTGAAGGTTCAGAGTTGTAATGTAAGATTATGAGGTGGCGGTTTATCTTGTTACTGTGTTTTACTATAGCTTAATCGTTCTTATATGGTCTAATGATGTACATTAAGCATTGGTGAAGAAAGACTTGAGAAGAAAAACTTATGTCTTTTGCTCATATAATGACGTGGTGGTATTTCCAATTTTGTTGGATTCAAGCACATGTTTCTAAATTCCCATCCTCCTGAATGGCCATTCACGTGTAGAAGAAGAAACGTCGTCAACCATTTTTTATTGAATTCCTCAGTACAAACTGAAGCATGATTTTCCTTTGTCCGTATTTTTAATTTGTTATAAAGTCAAATTCAGGATCGAATTGAGAATTTGTCTACTTTTTTTTTAATATTTTCATCTATGATGATTATGTGAACATTACATCAAATAATCACTTTGTTTATGTTGTTTTATACTATGGGTCTAGTTGGACAAATTTCTCCATAAAGACTTCTAGATAAAACAAATAAGAGGAAAAATTAAAATGAACTTCTCCATAAGTCAAAATTAGTTTATGCATAAGCATAAGCTGATTTGTAGAAGCTCTTTCATATAGTTTTTCTAAATTTTTAATTTTTGACTTGGGAACAGGCTGATTTTAACTTATATACGAGCTCATTTAATTTTTTTCTTATTTTTACCTTATTAAAGTCATTAAGGAGAAGTTTGTCCAAAAGAACTTGCTATATCCGAACTTTACGTTCAAAACAGTGATCTTTGAGCTGTAAATAATGGTAAAATTAACATATAGATCGACATACAGTATCCTCTGCCAAAGTGTATTACAGTAACATTGCTCCTAGATGATGACATTAACTTCGGTCAACACCTAACAAGTGGGATAATCCTTCATTTGGGCCAAGATGCCTTGTTAAAGGGATTGGGCCATGAGCCCAGTCCAGAACAAGGGTATTTCACACAAGGACATACAGTGCCAACTGCCTTACAGTTGAAGGGTTTCTTAAATATTGGCTAAGTAGAAATGGATTAGAAAATAGTAAAACCATGCACTGAATTTATAAACTTTGTAGAAGCATAACTTTCAGTGCCAACTGCCTGTCTGACTGCTACTGCTTCTCCCTAATACTTGTCAATACCCCCTGTTCTTTCTTTGGTTGGGGTGGGGGGGACACTAGAATGTCTTCTTTTCATAACCATATTAAAAGACTTTTACATGATTGGCATCAAAGGGGACAAAAAAGAGTTTATGTTTCTAAAACCATTTAACTTGTGTTTGGTACAATTTTCTGTTTTCCTTCAAATTACATCTGTTGTTATTCCGTTGCTGCTGTCATGCATTCTCTCTTTGCTTTAGCATATTTGATTTGATATCTTAGACTTTTTCGGCTTTTATTTGTTGAATACTGAATCGATGTAGTGTACTTGAAGGAATGTGTGAGAAGAAAAGTTTTGAAATCTTTGTCTGTAAACCCCAACTGCTCGGGTTTTTCTGCCCAGGATTCCTTGGAAGCTGTATGGGATGTGTGTTACAATGATACACAACCCTTTGACAGAGCTCCTTAAAATCTACATGGTCGGTACTAACATATAGTGTAGCTGCCATTGGTGCTATTCTTTCTTCGCGGAATATTTTTGGTGGCGCCTGGCTAATCATGATGGCCCCTTGTTGAGTACTAGAAATGTGATTCAAATTGAATGCTTAACTTTTGTTAGAATTCTCACAAACGTAGTCTGTGGCATGTTACATTCTTCAGTTAAATTGTCATAGCCACATTTTATTTTGTAGACATGTCAATGGTGTGGCGACGTTGCACAATTTGTCATCTGGGTTTAGAAAGAAGCCTGCATTTTCCCAAGTTGGCTGAATCCTGGTTTTTGTTCTTTAGACCATACAAAAATAAATGAGATGGGGACGTTATATACATTGAGAAGAATATAATTTATTTCTCAAAGCATAGTAATTGAAGAAACGGAGAGAATAATGTTGTGCAAAGAATAGTGTGCCGGACTCGCAGTAAGTTGAAAGGTGTAACTTAAAAGCTATTTGTTAAAATATCTTTCTGTTATTGTATTTGTTTTAGAGTTTATTTCTGTTACTGCAACCATTTCTTTTTTTGCTGGTTTTCTGTTTTTGGGCCCTTGTGGGTCTTTGGGCTCTTACGTGTGCC
>Ga0123342_1001572_pt1 | contig 38401 bp, 15 predicted proteins | sample Turbeawhitnodule_FD_89960 | JGI IMG/M metagenome (GOLD analysis project Ga0123342, IMG submission 89960) | Root nodule microbial communities of legume samples collected from Mexico - Turtle bean Mexico white nodule | ecosystem: Host-associated > Plants > Roots > Nodule | place: Mexico: Nepantla...
AAAAAATAAATAAAAAAAAAAAAAAAAAATATATATATATATATATATATATATATATATATATATATATATATATATATATATAAATAAAGATTAAATTATTTTTTAGAGCAACTCTTTCATCATTATTATAGAAATAATTTTTGATTTCTTCTTATGTGACCAATGATTTTTAGAGGTCTATATATTAAAATTAGTTGTGGAATAAAATAATTAGATTTCTATAATTTTCTTAAACTTTATATATACTATAAAACTACCGAAAACACATGTCTTAAAATTTGTTATTAAGCTGTGTTATAGCTTTTTTATGAATAAATATATTATTTTATGTAATTTTATTCACTATATAAAAGTAAAATAATTAGATATACTAAACCAAATATTTTAAATATTTACGTCTTAATTATATGTTAAATATGAACAATTACTTTTTACTAATATACATAAGAGTCCATTTTCATTATCTAGTTCCTTTTTTTTGTTGCTTATTATGCTTTAATTTCTTTTTTTCTCTTTTTTTCAGATTAGTTTTTTTTTTTTAAATCTCTTGTTATGAGTTTAAACTATTGTTAAAGTTAAAATAAAAAATATATATCAATATACATTTTGTTTATATTTTTATATGTTTGAAAAGAAATTATATATATTGTATATACTCATTCCTAAAATATATATGATTAATTTTTTCTGAACTAAAAGTAAAAGTATATAAATATAATTATTAACTTGTGTCTGTAATGTCAGATAATCAATCCCTCTGAAACATTTGGCGACATAATTCTCGATTATCCGTAAGTTCTCTTAATTAGTCTTGCATTCATGACCATAATTTCAAATACTGATTTTTTTAATATTTTTTATTCATAATTTACTAAAAAATTATTAAATAAAAATTAATTTTAAAAACTAAAACAATTAATTATTAACTAAATTAAAAACTATTTTATAAATTAAAAAATTATTAACATTGAAAATAGTTTCTATTATTAATAAAAAATTATAAAATAATTTTTAAATTGAGATCTAATTATTAGTTTAATTATTAAGATTTTAAATTAGTTTCTATTAAAATTTAAAATTTTGATAAATATAAATATCAATTTAAATAATTTAATTAATATAGTGATTAATTATTTTTATTTTTAAATTTGATTAATATTTAATAATTTCTATTTAAAATTGATTTTATTAATATCTCTTTATTCATAATTTCAAATATTTATTTTATTAAGAGAAATATTAGTTTAACAATTATATAATTAAAGGTATCAATTTACAAGTTTTATTTTTTCTTTACTTTTTTCATAGTATCCATGTTTTAATAAAATATTAGTTCTCTTTTTATCTGTAATTTAGAGCATTTACTTATGGATTATCAATCTTTCGAGACTCTTTAATTAATATTTTTTTTATGTTACAGTTACGTGGAATGCACCTCTGCATCGATTGAAGCTTTGACATTATTTAGGAAATTGTATCCTGAACATCGTCCACAGGAAATACAAGGCTGTGTTGAGAAAGCTGTTGCCTTTATTCAGAAAACACAGTCATCAGACGGCTCATGGTTTGAAATTTAAAATAAATTATATTTTTATATTTATCTAATTTTTTATTTAAAATGTTATTTTATATTTTCATCTTTTAAATTTGGATCAATTCGGTGTCACTACAAAATAATTTTCAATTATGGAATATGAATTTGGATTATTTTTGCTAATTCAATACATGAAAAAAATATCATAAAAAGGATAAAAAAAATGGGGTTTAAAGTAAATTTATTAACCAATATAGAATTAAAAAAAAATTGAATATCAGATTTTTTTTTCTTTCATGAATTTGACTTTTAATGTGAATTTAAATATATTTATAATTTTTTGTTTGAACTCAATTTAGTTTCATAATTTTTTCATGAAGTCAATCTAGGGTTTGTTTAAATAAAATTTCTATAAGTTTTACCAGAAAATGTAAAAGGAACAAAATTAATTTTTTATAAATTAAAATTAATTTACACACAAATTAAAAGTAAGAACTTAGAAAAATTTTATAAAATAATTTTCACAGATTGCTAAGACAAAAGCTAAATTTGTTTTATTTTTCTCTTCTAAAAAAATTACATAGAAAGTTTATTCAAAACCCCTCACAATGAAAAATGGTTCATGGCTTGAATTATTAAAAGACAATTTAAAACATAACTGCTTGTACAGAACTAAAAGGAATGGAAATAATTATTTTGAAAGATTAAAAAGTAAAATGAAAATTTAAAGTGTAATTAAGGATTTGCTAAGTAGAAGTATAAGAACATAAAATGTTAAACAGGTATGGTTCATGGGGAATTTGCTTCACTTATGGAACATGGTTTGGAGTAAAAGGGTTGGTAAGCAGTGGAAGGAGTTTCAGTGATTGCTCAAACATCAGAAAAGCTTCTGAGTTTTTGCTGTCTAAGCAACTCCCTTCTGGTGGCTGGGGAGAGAGTTATCTGTCAAGTCAAAACAAGGTTTGTCTCTAATTTTAATATCAACATTTGTTTGATTAGTTCATGCCTTGGAAAATTTGTGCTATAGTTAGACATGATATTCTAACTTTTGAGTCACAACAAAGAGTAGGTTTAATTATAATTTTAGGTGTTATATTTTATAAAATCTGTAACTTTAGTCTGTAGTTTTTGCTTTCATAATTATAGTTTCTTAATTTTTAATTATATGTAGTTTTGATTCTAGATTTTCTTTCATTCAATTTTAGTTCCATAACTTTTAATCATTTTTTATTTTGTTCAATTTTTAGTTTAAGAAACAACAACACAAAGTGTTGCTTTTAAGACACTCAGAAGAGTAGTGTTCTCTTTGACACTTTAAACACTTGACTATTTTGTTTGTTTTAGTCTCCTTATAAAGTTCTTATAATTATATTTTTATGTTTCTCTTTCTCTTTCTTTTTTGTTTTTGTTTTTCCCTTTTCCTTTTACCTTATGTGGTCCTTCATACTAAGATTTAGACAGGGTAATTGTCCCTCCTGTGATATTTCTTAGGGTATAATATGGTGGGGTTATCTCTCCTAGAAGTAGTTTTTCTCTTTAGTTGTTGTTCTACCTTCACACATAGTTGAACTAAGTCATTCAAATTAGTATAAGGTAGCACTTAAACCCTATCCATAATGTCATGATTGAGGCCACTTATAGCCATGGTATTCTAGACTCCTCTCTAATCCCTGCTCTCATTAGCAACAACTCTATTTTCTGTTTGTACTTCTCTATACTCATTTCTTTTTTTTAGAGTCTTCAGAGTTTATCCATTAACTCCCTATCATAGTATGAGGGTACATGTCTCTTCCTAAGAGATGCTCTAAGCTCATTCTAATATCTTATTTGGAGATTGTTATGGATCCTAAGGTCTCTAACCAAATATGTTCACTACTACATGTTAGTCCCTAAAATCTCAATGTAGCTAGGGACACTCTTCTCTCATGATCTACCTGGTGACACTCGAATATCTACTATACATTCATTTCCCAATCCAAATACTCTTCAACATATTCTTTTCCAAAGAGAAAAAGAAAATCTTTACTTTAAGCTCTTTAGGAAAGAAAGGTTTAGGTTATGGGCCTATGATGTCTTGGAGGTGATTGATAGTAGTCATAAGTGTGGTAACTACTAAGCACCCTTTCACTTTGGAAGTGAGGGTCATGAATATAATTCCTTTGCCTACCGAACCCTCATTATGTTTTACCCTTGGCCCTTTCTTGATTTCTCATTAGCTGAGTGAACATCCCTTTTATTTTGTTTGTCTTTTTCTCTTTTTTCTTTCATTTTCTCTGAATCTCCTCGCCTCATCCCTTAGATTTATCTCTTCCTATGGGTTCCTAATACTACCATACACACTCGGTGAGGGTGAATGACCACCCATTTTCATTCAAATAAGAAGAATAATTTCACAAAAGATTTACTCACAGGAAAGAAAGGTAGGTTAGAATAGATACTCTTAAATACCAAGTCTTTCCTAGCCAGAGAAATTAAAAGACAAGAACATGCAATAAAACATCCTAAACATGACATTGATTCAAGACTAGAACAAGTAAATTGAACCAATTAGCATATGGAAACGTAACTCATAAATTTCAAGCTAACCTACACTTAAGGAGATGCATACATGACACATACAAACATATAAGAAGAAAGTTGTGTGTTGTGAAGTATTGTTGGATTGATCCAAAGGAAGCTGTTTTTAGTGGAAACAAGCTGGGAATTTGTTTGGCATAATGCAGTTCTAAGCAAGGTTATCCCGAATGGTGGCATGGATGGAGATTTGGGAACTCTGCTTTTATGCTGGTGCTTTGTTTTGAAGTTGTTATCTACGATAATTGTGGTGGACCACAGGAGCTATCCCGTAGGTTAGTGGAGCTCTATATCACAAAATTCCATTAAATTTGGTGGACTGGGTGGAGGTTAACAAAGCTCTGCTGGTGTTAGAAAAGTTAAAATGCATAGTTCTAAAGCTGTCTCTGAAGGAATATAAACACCTGCTGGTTTTGTCTTTTTTTTTGGTTTTCTGTTGGTCCAAGTAAAGGGGGTGTTTTTAAGCTGTTGTGATGTGAAAGTGTGCTTGGGCTCCTGCTAAGGAGTTTGGTGTTGTAGCTGTTTTACCTCTGCTACATCTAGTCTCTTAGGCTATTGTTAGTTGTTTGTAGGGAGCTTGATTTGATTTGTTTTTGTTTTCACGCTCTTTAGGCTAGATGTTTCGTGGTTCTGTATAAGGGTTGCCTAAAGTGTTCCTTTTTAATCTACTTTATTCTTTGCTGATAAAATATATATATATATATATATATATATATATATATATATATATATATATAAGAAAGCTTAAAAATGGAAGAACCACTTAGCTCTTGAAGATCCTCCAAGCCCGGCTCATGCTGCCAAATTGTTGGAAGCATCCTCTAAGTGACAGCGAAAGACTTAAAAAAGAAATTTTAACTTTTCCCAAATTTCTTAGAAAAACTCGAGACACTCACCTTTTAGTGGAGAACCTAGGAGAAGAATACTCCAATTTTCAAGACTTTGAAGAACACGAAGACATGCGAAAATGCAACATCAATTCTCATTCCAATTCAAAGTGAGCTTCAAAGGGGGGTAGACCTCTATTTATAAGTAGACAAACTCCTCTCACTCAAAGCACTAGAGGATGCGAAACTAAGAGAGCAAGTGTAACTCGAAGGTGAATTTTCAAACAAGTCCCACATTGCGCACATTGTCAAACTTTTAAGGGTTTATGAGGTTCCACACTCCTTTGTAGATTGTCTAGCCGTGTTAGTAGATGATTGGGTGTGTGGACTCTCTCCATGACTCTCCAAGTATGATTTTGACTTCCTTAATGAAGAGGGATACATGTTGACTCCTCAAATTAAAATTTTGACTCCAAAATCAAACCCTAATTAGACCCAAATTTAGCCAACTTATGCTTCTATTTTTTTAGGACAGAAAAATACTATTTTTATATAGTTTTCGACTCCTATTTTTTTTAAACAAAACTACTCTTAAAATATGTAATATATAAAAACACGTTGTGAATATATATATTTAAAATATTTAAATAGAGAGGTGTAGAACATTATACTAAAGAAATGCATAAATTGTTGAATTATTTAGAGAAGAGACCTCAAGGAGATTTAACATTAATGACTCAAACAAACTTACATCATCAAGACATAATTTTTAAAATAAAAAGTTCCTAGATAACTTCTTCTTACACATTGTTCCTTTTATTCATTTTTATTTAATATAAAATTTTGTTGGTGAGATTTTTCATGGATAATTTATATAGCAACCTCTTTTTGTTCAGGTATATACAAATCTTGAAGGCAACAAGCCTCATGTAGTAAACACTGGGTGGGCTATGCTGGCTCTAATAGAAGCTGGACAGGTATAAGAAAATTTAATAATTTCTTTTATTTATAACATTATTATGTTGAAAAATTACTTCAGTATTGCACCAAACACATTTTCATTTCTTGTAGGATAATTTTTTCTTTTTAAATTTAATAAAGAAAAATTCTGCTCTATGGTTAAATAACTGTGTCATGATTGCAAATTGGCAAATTGTCAACATATTCCGGTTATATTTCTCATGAAATTGGATATTTGACAATTTTCTAAATTAGTAAATTATTAAGACATATACTCAAAAGTCATAATTTGATTAGAGAGAAAATCACTAAAAAAATCATGAAATATAAATCAATTTTTGAGACAAAAAATAATTAGTTGTTATAGTGATTATATTAGAGATCATTTTAGGAGACTAAATAAATTTTTGGTTTCTAAATTAGTTTCTATTATTGTTAGATGGTTTATAAATTGGTATCTAATTAGCAACCAAGATTTTGACTACCAAATTTAGAAACTAAATAATTGGTAGTTAAAACCTTGACAGCTAAATTAGATACCAATTTAGAAACTATTTAATTTAGAAATCATTTTTTTTTAGTTTTTAAAATGCTCTCTAATCTAATTACTATTGCAATTAATTACTTTGATGTCTAAAAAATGGTTTTTTTATGATTTTCTTGTAGTGAATTAGTGAATATTACTAGATATTGTTTTATTTATAAAAATAAAATAATTTTATAGGTCAATTATTAAAATGAATAAAATTTTAAAAAAATCATGTTACATTAAAATGATTTTAATTTAAATACAATAAAATTGTGTGAATTTGATACGATCAACCAATTTTTGTATTTTTTTTTTAAGATTTTATTTATCTTGACAATTAACCTACAAAATTTTCCTAAAAACCCTGTTTTTATTTATTTATTTAGGAGGTTGAATACATAACTTGTTGCCATGTTCTTGATAATGTAACAGGCAGAGAGAGATCCAACATCACTGCACAAAGCTGCTGTGTACTTGATAAATTCACAGATGGAGAATGGTGACTATCCGCAACAGGTAAATAACTTAATATATTTTCATATGACTTGTTTAATTTAATTTATTATCATTTTAGTCTTTCAATAAATTATCAGTAATTAAAAATAAAAATATAATAATATAAATTATTTACCATAATTTCTAAATACGGTATATATGTTAAATAAGTTATTCATTAAAAATTTAGTTATAATTTATAATTTATATACAGAATATTTGTTTATAATAATTTTTAGCTGTATAAAATAAGTTATTTTTGTTCAACACAGCAGGAGATAAAATATTATTACTTAAGTCACTACTTTCTTAATTTTAAACTAAAGTAAATGACAAATTTTTCTTTATTTTTTTAATTTTATCATGTCATGGACTAAATTAACATTCTCACCTATTTTCAAGAGATAAATTAACTATTTCTCCTGTAATTAATTTATTTTCATCAAATTAATATATATTTTTTCTATATATATCTTGTGTAGTTTTTGTCACAAATTTAGTTTGACAAATTTAAATAAAAAATGGGGTAAATAGTTGATTTAGTAGTATTAACAATTTTTCTTTTAATATAGTAAAAACGTTAATTTTAATAAAAAATATTTTTGTTAATTTTGTTTGAATTCTGTTAATAGTTAATGTAATTCAACATGTGTTTAGTTTTTAATAATTGTGTCATGAGTTTATTAAAGATAAAATTAATATTAATACGTAATTAACCTTTCATCGTTTATCTTTTACTTTTTAAATTTAAATCTTAGTTTTTTCATCAGGAAATAATGGGAGTGTTCAACAAGAATTGCATGATCTCATTTGCGGCATACAGAAGCATATTTCCTATATGGGCCTTAGGAGAATACCGACGTCATGTATTTCATGAATAATTTTAATTTAATTACATCGTTTAATAGATATGTATTAGATACAGAAATATGTATAATTCATGTCCTTATTTTGATATATTTTTAACGTATAACATTTTATTTTACTTTTTTTAGTTTAAAATTTTTAATTGATCTTCTTTGATTTTTGTTAATGGTATTGTTATGGATTTGTGTATGGGCTACTGCCCTTATGAGAGTTCCATGATTATATCATATTTATAGGGGTTCCCTTTAAACCCTTTAGGTGCAATTCTTAGCTACCATAAAACCAACTTCCTCTTAAAACTTGGGTACTAAAAAATCAACTTTACTTTTGTTATGTTAATTCCTGAATTTTCAGTAACAAAACTTCGTTTTGTCCATTGACTTCATTTTAGATCACTTAAACTCAACCATCAAGTCGATTAGCTGAACGATAATGAACTTCTTTGTGAAGAATTCTAAAGTCTTATGAAGAATTGTTTGAAATAAGCATGGAAAAATAAAGATTCTTTTTGGGACTTCAAGTAAAATAGAAAGATAGTATGATTTACATATATCAGATACAATATGTAAAAGAATGGATAAAAAGGTTTAATCCAGATGAAGCAAAAACAATTAGAACTCCAATGCACCCAACAACATCTCTAGGTTGGGAAAAAGAATCAAATCCAGTGGAACATAATAAAAACATATGATCTGGCCATTGCTCAATCTTATATTCTTTACTCCATTATGTACAATGTTTGCTTATGTGTTCAGTTTTAATTAAATTCAAGGGAAGTTGGTCTATCTGTTGTTAAATGTATCTTTAGATATTTAAAAGACACTACTAACCTTGGTCTATGCTATAAGGACAGGCAAAGTATTAAACTGCAGGGATATTGTGATGCAGACTATGCAAGGTGGAGAGGAAGAGCACAAGTGGAGGTTGTCACTTCATAAAAGGTAACCTGATTTCAGGGATGAGTAAGAAACAAGGAACAATATGTAAGCTCTCTTGCCTCTGCTCTTGTATGCTTTTCTGCTTAATGATTTATCCTTGCTTTGATTGTTTGGACAATCTATTTTTATGTGTCTTGGCTTGCCACAACCGAAACAAGTATAGTTAACAAAACCAGATTCATTATGTTTAGAAGAATACCCATTGATGTAGAAAAGGTGAAAAACGATGATTATTTTAGAATTAATATGGCGGCTCTTGGACCACTGTGTTTAAACACGTAGTCTATTTTCTTGAGGCATAGACAACAACTATTTGACCATCGTGTTAATGTCATACATAATCGACGATTACTACCATAACCGTCGTTTTCGATCCTTTCCTACACTGCCAAATACAATACATGCAAGAGGTATAAAATGAAGATTATGGTAATAAGCGTCATTTTATACCCTTTCCTAGGCTCAACAAAGATATAGGTATAAAACGGCAGTTATGGTATTACCATAACCACCGTTTTATACCCTTCCCCGAGAGGTATAAACGGCGATTATGGTCATAACAACTGTTTATTGTGGATTTTTTTTAGTTAATTCTGTTTTATGCGTTTTTCCATTTAAATTGACCTATTCAGTTAAACACAGCCAACCAGATACATAAATTCAGATAATCAAATTATATATATTGATAAAATTGTATTACCAACACTAATACATATTCCTATTTATCTATCTAATTCCTATACTATTGATCAACTAACTTAGAGTTATAGAAATTAAGAAAATATGTGGCTCAAGCATGTCTCACATAATCTATGGCGGGCAAAGGTAGTGGGTTCTCATCCGTAAAGAAAGAACTGTATTACAAAATTATGTTCACATTAATTACTGTTAAGATACATATATGTTAAAGAATTATAAAGAATAATTTAAACATTATTACCTACTCTCAATCTATTTCAATGTCTAGTATTACAATGGTAACCATTCATTGCATAACTTAATAACCACACTAATAGCCTTCCGGTTGTCTAATGCAATAAGGTTAGTGTCTTAACTGTACTGCACAAATTAGATTGTCTAACCCATATTAGATCGTCTAATCCACGTCTAACCCATGTTAGACCGTCTAACCCAAGTTAGACAATCTAACCTGTTAAATTTGAGACTTTAATACTGAATTATTCATAAATTGTTGATTGATTACTTTTTCTTAACATCACTTCTTTCTTTATTTGTGGTGAATCAGATTTTAAAATGTAGTGAGTAACCATTTTCAATGAATGTAAGATTGACTAAAAGAAACAATAGAGTACCATTTACTTAAGGATAAGTTGAAAACCAGGTTCATTGTAATTATATTATGTGAGAGATGAAAATTTTTTCCTGCAAGAAAACTTATTTCATATTCTCTGGTGATTCTTATTTTCTGTTTATAATAAGTCTATCTTTAGATAATGTAGTAGCAGAAAGAGTATTAAACATTTCATATCATTGCTCCTCCTTTTCTCATGTTCTTTATTAACCTAATACAATAAAGTTAGGCCTATTTTAAGGTTAGAGAGTCTAATCTATGCAATACATTTATTTGGTTTGGTTAGATAGTCTAATCTTAGTTAGACCGTCTTATTGAACTATGAAAAAAAAGAACATGGTATAATTTATATTAATAAATATAAGAGATCCCAATTTTTTTAATGGGGTTGGACACAATTTTTTTTTATTTTTTCTTTGTTATTGTAATGTTTTGATGATGTCTTATCTTGTCTATAAAAGTTATTATTTTATTTAAAAATTACGTAGACATTATACCAATATATAACAACTTCGTCTCTTGCAATAACTGAACCAGTTGTTCCACCAAAGACTTCTCCCAGTCAAGGCTCTACGCCATTCTAGATTCCACACTCAAACACCATTATATCAATATCCAAGCTTAACCACTTTTGCGTCTTTGGCCGAACTTATAGAGAAAAGTCTCGGATAAACTCCCTTCAAAGTACCACAACCCAACCAGTTGTCCTCTCAAAAATATATCTCCTTACCGTCTCCCACTTTCCACTTAACCCCATCTTCAAAACTTCTGCCCCAACCGTCTGAATTCCACACCTCCTTCATATCAAATGTCCAATTAATACATGCAAATATTGTTTAATAAAAGGCAATACCAACATAAGCTTCATCCTAATCATTAAATATTAAAAAAAAACTTATATTTAAATAAGTTTAAACCCATCAACTTTAAAAAAACTAAATTTAAAGAACATAAGCATAAGATATCAAGTTTGTAGCATACAAAATTAAATAATATAAAATTTTAAAAGAAATAAATTTAAAGAACATAAGATTAAAATAATAATACAAAGATAGATAGATAATTAGATAGAAATTTAAAAATTATTTATTAATAATATAAATTATTTTATATATTAATAATTATTTTAATTTTTAAAATTATATTTAATTTAACTAAATATAATAATTAATATTTTTTTATTTTTAAATTAATTTATATTTAATGATTTTTATCTATTGATTCGCTTCACTTGGAAAAAAAATTGGTTAATCTTTTATGATTAGGAGGAACTATATGCTTGCCTTTGATGTAAGAGATTATCATTTTCACCTCGATAACCACAAACAAGTTCCCTATAGTTGTAAAACCATCTTTTATTTTTGTCCCTTTGACCTAACACCAATATGTGATAATGTGCTATTGTGTAAAGGGTCGAGCACATCACAATTTACAAATCTAAGATATAACTTCATACCAAGATATTGCAAAATTCTAATATCAAAATTCTTTCGTTATTAAAATTAAAACAACATTTCATCATCAAGTTTAAAACATAATTTAGAGAATAAATTTATTATTAGGGTGGTCATGGTAAAATCCAATCTAGATATAATACAAATCCAATGAAATGGATTGGATTTAAAATTCAAATCCATTTTATCTAGATCAAATTTATTTGGACTTTTTCAAATCCATTTTAAATAGATTAAATCTAGATTAAATTCACTTTGTCAATTAGATTAAATTCATCTTGATTTAGACATTGGCCGACTCAGTTTAACATGGGTCCGGACCTACTCAGTTCGACATGGGCTTGAGCTCACTCGGCTCAACACGACTTTGGGTTAACTTGACTCAATATGGGTCTCGGCGGACTCGACCTAAGCTTGTGTCAACTCAATATGTAATTTTTATGACTTGACTTTTGAATTATGTTATGTTTGAATTTAATTATGCTTGACTTTTATTATGTTATGTTTAAATTTGAAATTAAATTTAGGTTTTGTTTTATGACTGGAGATTGTTTTGGATGATGTTTGATTATTGTACTAAATATTATATGTCCAATAAAATTATTTATAGATTTTTTATACATTGATGTCAGTAGGATTTATCTACGAATTTAACCATAAAATTTTGTGTATATATATATATATATATATATATATATGATATACTCACGAATTTATATGCATGAATAATATTACCCATGGATGCATTCATGGATAATTATGCAATTCTAACACCCACGGATTAATAGTAATGAGAAATTTACCTATGAATCTCAACTCGTGGTTAATGTGTACATAGATAGTACCTACAAATGAAAGTAAGTGAATATATTACTATTAATGTTGAATACTGAGAAATTACGTAAAAAAATGTAGTTCATAGGTAATACCCACAAAATGTCTCTATGTAATATCCACTATTTCAACTACCTAGGAACAATTCATTCATCCGAAAATTACATATGAAATATTTGTATTACGTAATTTTGATTTACTTGCACATTTTTTAGTTAGCTATGGATTTCAGCTGAGTAAATTGAATTTTTTTTACTAACAATCTAATCTTTAAGGTTCAACTTCCCTTGAATAATATGCTGTATTTTTCTAATATGACTATCATAAAAGAGTCAATAAAATATTTATTTATCGACATAATTTTAATTATATATAAAATGGTTATGTATATTATTAATTTTAATTAAACAAAAAATTATAAAAAAAATATTCTATATTTACATTTTTTTTTCAAAATACAATGAATCTTGTAATCTCTTTGATCATACTTATGAAACATGGAATTAGTTTAATCAATTTTTTATTAATTAGTGAGATACATTTTTTTATCATTTACAAAAATTTTAAACAATATTTATTTTTTTACATTTTAATTATTTTTTATTTATTTCTAATTTTTCTTTATTTTTTGTTTTTTAATTAAAATAAATCAATGTTAACATTAAATATTTTAATTCAACACAAAACTAAACCTATTTTTTTTATTAAATATTAAATAATTTAAATATAAAAATAATTAGTATTATATTGATTAAGTTAAATATTATTTTATAAACTGAAAATTTTTTAGTAACTAAAGTAATTTTTATAATTAATAAAAATTTATAAAATAATTTTTTAATTATTATCTAAAGCTACCAAAATTTTAATCATTAAATATTTATATTTTATATCATTTATTATTTTAATTAAAGATTTAGAATATAATATGATTAATATGATTAGATATCAATTTTGAAATTATTTTATAAATTTTTATTAATAATAAAAATTGTAAATAATTATTAGTTTAAATAAAATTTTTAATTTTTTTTAAAATACATATTTTCTAAATAATCATTTCTTAAAATAATTAGTTTTCTAAAGTATCATTTTGAAATAACTATTTTTCTAAATAGTTTTGTTCTTGGTTTTTCAAATTAGTTATTATCTATTTTGTATTTCTGAATTTTCTTTTCTTATTTTAAAAAAATAAAATCAGTTCAATTCCCTGTAAACTAAATTTCTACTGATATTTTGGTCAAATTCGTGAAAAGGATATTCAAAATTTTATTCTCCAAGAACAAGTTCTGAATTGTTATTAGGGGAATAAAAGAATATAATAGTATTGGGTCCATATATATTTTAATTGACTATTAATTAACTGTTAATAAATATTTAATGACTATCTATATTGTCATTAAAAGATACTGAAATCTATTAAATATTGAGTAATTATTTTAAAGTCCTTCCACTAAATTTTAATATACTGTCATTATTATCTTCATATTTTAATATATTTTTTATTATCCTTAATCATTTATTTATTTATTATTATATATTTCAATTCTACAAAAACAATTCATTTTTACAACATCTTTAGTATTTTTTAGGTTATTTTTAAATTTTTATGTAGTTCAAATTATAAAACAATATTACAACCAATATTTCATTACATGATATTATGTGAAAAACATACACAATAAAATTGTAAAAAAATCCAATATAACGATAATTTAAATTGAAAAAGAATTTAAATTTTTAAAAGTTAATTTTGATTAATACTCCTTTTGTCAACTTATTTAAATAACAGTACTTAAAAAATATTTAAAAAATGTGTTCAACTTCTCAAACGTAAATAGAAATAGTAAAATGATTAATACAAATTTAACTATTTAAAATAAATCTAAAATTTTATTTATATAATAATATATTTTACTTAAAATTACAAATTTGTATTTATATAATAATATTTAAATACTTATATCCTTTTGTATGTCTTAATTAGTTTATTAATTGATTTATGAAACAGTTTTATTCAATAAATGAATTTATGATTTTAATATTTAAATAGTTATATCATTTTATATTTATTAATTAGTATATTAATTAATTTATTAAACAACTTTACATTAATAAATAAATTTATAACTTTAAAACTATATACAACACATTTCTTCCCTACAAGAAAATCATCAAATAGAAACCAATTTTTAAATACCAAAATAATTAGTTACAATAAGAACTAAAATAGAGACCATTTTAGAAACTAAAAAAAAATTAGTTTCTAAATTAATTTCTATTATTTTCTATTATTGTTAAATAGTTTATAAATTGGTATGCAACTAAGGTTTTAACTATCAATTATTTATTTTTTTAAATTTGGTAGCAAAAACCTTGGTTGCTAATTAGATACTAATTTAAAAATTATTTAACAATAATAGAAACTAATTTAGAAACCAAATTTCTTTTTAGTTTCTAAAATGATCTCTAATTTAGTTACTATTGCAACTAATTATTTTAATTTTTATAAATTAGTTTCTATTTTATAATTTTCTTGTAGTGTTTACAACACATTTAATTAGTTTTCGTGTTCATCTTTAAATAATGTGTTCTAGTTCATCATCTCAGAAGAGAAAGACATAATAGAGAAGAGAAGATCTTTGCATAATGGCTTTGAAGATGATCAAGCAAAACATTCTTCTGGGAATGATATGCATTATTTTCGTTTTGGCTTCAGGTGCTTCAGGTAACAAAATTTACAATAGCCATTGAATAAAAAAGTCCCAAAATTGATTTAGAATACTAATTCCATTGTGTGTTCTTAAATTCCCAATTATTCATTGCTACTTTTTCTGATAATTAGGAAGTTCCTCACCATTCTGACTCTATTTTATTTTTTGCCAAATTGTTCATGTTAGTTTTCATATTTATAAACATATTAATATTTTAAAAATTAAATATATTTTTAGTCGTTATACTGGATTTTTGTTTCTAGTCCAAATTTTAAATCTCTTCTATACTTATCAATTTTTTTTTCATAACAAACTAATTTTCAGCATGATCTACATTATAATATTACAATATTTATGTTAACGGTAAGTTAACATAAAATATTTTAACATTTTAATTTACATTGAAAATCTGTTTGTAACGTAAAAAAATTAACCATGACTCATTTCAATAATTTTCTTATTACAAGTATACATGAGATCTAAAATTTGGAATATGAATAAAAACCATTTTTGTGTTATTGGAGATCTCACATCGACTAAAGATGAAGACAATTCATTGTATAGAAGTGGGTACAAACCACATCCCATGAACCGGTTTTATGAGATTGAGTTAGACTTAAAAATAAATGAATCAGTTCAGCAGTTTTGCAATCTCGTATAATTACGTTTAATCATACATTAAACATTTTTTTTTTATGGTAGGAGAAGCAACAAGTGGTGGCCGTACTTGGTTATATTGCTTAAACCCTGGTGAGGGAAATTGTCCAGACAATGCTACTTGTAACCAACATTGCTTAAGCCTTCGCTACCATGGCGGTGGTGAGTGTACCCAACGAAACCAATGTTGCTGCAAAGTGTAGGAATTTGTTGCTTTTGTTTTTCTTTAATAAGAGAAATATAATAAAATTGTTTTAAATAATTAATGTGTATAACTCAACACTAAAATATAATTACTACATTATATAGCATGTGTTGCACTAATTTGTTATATTTACAATCATTTAAAGAAAAGCATAAAACCGCAGAGAAGATTAAATTTTAATAATTTCAAATTTTTAAAACATGAACATAAAGAAGAAATTAGAATTTATAAAAGCAAAACAATAGATATGGATATAATTCAGAAAATTGTAATTTAGGAATTCTGTGGCAAATATTTTTTCGACCAATGCTGTACAAATGTAAAATCAGATAAAAAATACTATGAAAATATTGAAAAAATGTATCGTCGTTTTTCAAAAATATAAGAAAACATAAATAAAAAAATATGCAAAAATATACAAGGATGCGGGAACAGTTTATACAGCTTAAAAATAATAATAATGAATATTATAATAATATCTTATTTATTGAATATAAGTATTTTTTTTAATTCCTTTCAAATGTACAAGAGTTTGCAACTGGATTATTGGATTGTCAGATTCTGATATTATAATAGAAAATTCTAATAATTTCATATGTGAAATTGTCCCTTGGTCAATTAAATCTCAAATATTCTTTCATCAATCAAAGCGTAAAATAAAATGTGAATTTGTACTATTATCAAAACTTAATTATTTAATCCAAATATTGTCACTTTAAGAAAGAAACAATCATGATCACAACTTAATTATCAAAGTGAAAATAGAGGTGAGACACTATGTATGCTAAAATAGTACAAATAAGAGTTTTTTCATTTTTGAAAGGATAAGATATATAACATTGAATACACTAATTTAGAGTCTCCTATTATAGGACGAGTGTATTTTTTAGTATTCTCATTTATATTTCTAAAGGAAAAGTTCATCCTCATTTTTATATTTAAATTTAATGGATACCAATTTGTTTATCTCATTTACATCTTATTGGATAATGAGTATATCCTTACTCTGTTTATACTCACTCTTATATTTGACTCCTTATTATTTCAAATACAAATTAAATAATTTTATAAAAAAAATAAACAACAAAAGAAATATGTTAATATCAAGAATTCAATTTCAAAAGAAACATACATTCTAAGGGTTTATGAGAGTGAAGACCTGAAATTGAGAGTCAAATATTTTAACGTGAAAATAAATAAATAAAAATATTAAAAAAGAATAAAAATAATCAATGTATATCTAAAAACTATTTGATTTAATGAAATTGAGGTTTATGTTTTCTGAAATACAATACATAATTAGAAGGAAACCATACAGAGAAAAAAATGTTTAATCAAGGTTGTGATAAGAGGGAAAGTACCTTAAAGATCTAAGTGAATATTGAACAAGCAGAACAACATTAGAGAGAGAAAATTAAATTATGTGTGGCAAAAGAAGGTAATAAGGGTTTTCCTAATGAAACGAAACTAAGGATAAGAGAGAAAAATTAAGAAAACTTTTTAGGTTACCTAACAAACTATGAGTGTTTTAGTAATTTAAAATGAGGAGGGTGACTATAAGGAAGAGGATGAGTACGGGGATGGAGACATGTCACATATGTACATACTCATCCCATCCTCGTATCCAACTTAAAAAATCAAGGGACTTACTCATACTCATACTTATATAATCGATTAGTGCGATGATTCCTTGTTAAAGTCGATACTAGTTCGGACAATACCTACTAGGACGAGTCAATTTTCCACCCCTACCTATATTTCCTGGCTAGAACATTTTCTGAAGAAAATGCTTCAAGATTTATGTTAAGCTCAAGTATTGGGTCGTTTCGGGTTGAAACCGATATTGTTGTCAACTCTACCTTCTCGAAGAACCAGTTTGTCAAGACTAGCAAAATGGTACACCCTTCTTTTATATTTATGATACTCAATTCATAAAACTTGATTTCGCCTTTCTTTAGACCCCTTTGAGAAGGAGGTTCTATGATGAAATTCTCCTTGGCTCTAATGCTTATAATCGTGAGGAGAAGTGAACTGAATGGATATTGTAGAAAGTGAATTGAGGTGAAGTATGGTTCATCGAAATTTTAGTGAGAGGTTTAGCCAAATCTTTAAGGTTCAAGAACCCTTGAAAGGATTCTAGGCTAGTTTTAAGAAGAATAGATAACTTGGAGGGAGCTAAGAACAAGTAGAAATTGAATACCAATTTTGGCAACAACTTAACACTTTATTCAAAGCTGAAATTTCATGTACATGGGTGAGGAAGCTTGTAGCCTAAGCTTCAAAATACCCTAACCTTAAGCTAACATTAGGTGGAAATTGAAGCACATGGTATGGAAGAGAAGCATGCACCACAAGCTAGGGTAAATACCCTAACTTGGTGTGCAAGGAACTCATAACCTTACCTTGGTGTCCAAGTTAGGAATTCTAATGACGGGAAGGAATATTTTCTCTCTTAGGATCAGGTTTAAAGACCTATACTGGTTTGACCCAAATACAAGGGCCCATAATAAATTCTACACTAGTTTTGCCCTAAATACAAAGCCAAAAATAAAATAAAATCTTATACTACTTTGTACATTTATTTATAAGACTTGGGATAAGAACTCTTTATTTAATGTTGAGTTATATCTCTTTAGTGTAGCTCTTTTCTCGAGTCTTCTTATTTCAGGCTACTGGTGATTGGTATAATTGCATCATTCTAACTATACAACTTCCTCATAAAACTTGGGGTACTAGAAAATCAAGTTTCCTTTTGTTATATTAATTCCTGAAATTTCGGTAACACAACTTCCTTCTTTTTGTCCATTAACTTCATTTAAACCACTATGCGGGTAATCTTACAAGTGATCTAACACATAAAACTCAACCATCAAATCGATTAGTTGGGCGATAATGAACTTCTTTGTGAAGAATTCTCAAGTCTTATGGAGAATTGTTTGAAATGAGCATGAGAAAATTAAGATTCTTCTCCGGACTTCAAGTAAAATAGGAAGATATTCTGGTTTACATACATTAGACAAAGTACGTAAAAGAATGGATAAAAATGTTTAATTTGGATGAAGCAAAAGCAATTAGAACTTTAATGCACCCAACAACATCTCTAGGTTTGGAAAAAGAATCAAATCCCGTGGAAAAAACATAATAAAAACATGTGATTTGGTCATTGCTCTATCTTATAGCCTTTAGACTTGACATTATGTACAATGTTTGCCTATGTGCTCGATTTTAATCAAATCCAAAGGAAGTTGGTCTATCTTTTGTTAAATGTATCTTTAGATATTTAAAAGGCACTACTAACCTTGGTCTATGCTATAGGGACAAAGAAAGTATTAAATTGCAGAGATATTGTGATGTAGACTTTGTTGGAAACAAGGTGGAGAGGAAGAACATAAGTGAGGTTGCCACTTCATAAGAGGTAACCTGATCTCATGGATGAGTAAGAAACAAGGAATATGTAAGCTTTCTTGCCTCTACTCTTGTATGCTTTTCTACTCAATGATTTATCTTTGTTTTGATTGTTTGAACAATCTACTTTTGTGTGTCTTGGCTTGCCACAACCAAAACAAGTATAGTTAACAAAACTAGATTCATTTTGATTAGAAGAATACCCACTGTTGCAGAAAATGTGAAAAAAGAGGTTATTTTAGAATTAACATGGGGGCTCTTGGACCGCTGTGTTTAAACATAGTTTATTATCTTGAGGCATAAACGACGAGTTAATGTTATACATAAACGGCAGTATTATCATAACTGTCGTTTTCGATCCTTTCGCACTGCCAAATAAAATACATGCAAGAGGTATAAAATGACGGTTATGGTCATAACTGCCGTTTATTATGGAATTTGTTTTAGTTTATTCTGTTTTATACGTTTTTCGATCTAAATTAACCTGTTCAATTAAATCCAATCAGCCAGATACATAAATTTAGATAATTAAATTACATATATTGATAAAATTGTATTACAAACACTAATACATATTGCTATCTATCTATCTATCTATCTTGATCCTATACTATTGATTAACTATTCTAGAGTTATAGAAATTAATGAAATATGTGACCTAAGCATTTCTCACATAATTTATGGCGGGTAAAGGCAGTGGGTTCTCATCCGTAAAGAACTGAATTACAAATAAGATTCACATTAATTAGTGTTAAGATATATTTATGTTAAAGAATTATAAAGGATAATTTAAATATTATTACATGCTCTCAATCTTTTTCAATGCCTAGTCTTACAATGATAACCATTCATTGCATAACGTAATAACCACACTCATAGCCTCCCGATTATCTAGTGCAATAAGGATAGTGTTTTAACTGTACTACACAGGTTAGACCATCTAGTCCATATTAAACTGTTTAACCTATGTTAGACACTCTAACCTGTTAAATTTGAGACTTTAATACTGAATTATTCATTAATTGCTTATTGATTACTTTTTCTTAACTTTACTTACTCCTTTCTTTGGTGAATTAGATTTTAAAATGTGATGACTAACCATTTTCAATGAATGTAGGATTGACAAAATGAAACAATAGAGTACCATTTAGTTAAGGATGAGGTGAAAACCAGGTTCATTGTAATTATATTATGTGACAAATGAAAATTTTTTCCCTACTAGAAAACTTATAAACTTATGTTGTATTCTCTGGTGATTTTTCATTTTCTGATTGTAATAATGTCTATCTTTATCTTTAGATAATGATAGACAATGTAGTAGCTGAAAGAGTATAAAACATTTCATATCATTGCTCCTCCTTTTCTCATGTTCTTTATTCAGCTAATACAATAAAGTTAGGCCTCTTTTAAGAGAGTCTAATCTATGCAATACATTTATTTGGTTTGGTTAGATAGTCTCATCATAGTTAGTTAGACCGTCTGCATTGGAAGCTTTGAAAATAAGAATATGGTATAATTTATATTAATAAATAGAAGAGATACCAATTTTTTTAGTGGTGTTGGACACAATTCTTTAATATTTTTCTTTATTATTGTAATGTTTTGACAATGTCTGATATTTTCTATAAAATTTATTATTTTATTTAAAAATTACGTAGACAGGTGTTGTGTTTCGTCAGTACAAATAATAATAAGAGAATTACTTATTAACATCGTAATAAAAAATTATTGAAATCTTGTTGAAAATTATAAAAGATAAGATTCTTTAATTGTGTTTTACTATCCAAAGTGATAAAACAAATTTTTATTTTGTTTTATGAAAGCGAAGACATGAGAAAAGAGAGAGAATGAGGCATGAAATCCGTTGACCGTTTCTTTGCCTCCAAAATTCCATAACGGTATTCAACCTTATTTCTTCCCTTCTTTTTCTCTCTTTCACTTCCTCTGCCCCCAAACACCAAAACGAAACCACAAGCAAAATACAAGGTTCAATCCAAGAGCAACCACATTCATCCCCCAACCCCTGTTTTCGCGCCAATGCACCGCCATGGAACGCCGGAAAACGCTCACGATGAACTGGGACGGCCTCGGCGATGTTGACGACGACGATGCCTTCTTCGAGTCATACAACCGCCTCTCCACCGCCGTGCCCCAAGACCTCGCTTCCTCCTCCGACGATGACGACGGCGAATTCGACGACCCCCGCCTCTCCTTTGCCTCCGCCGTCTCCTCCTCTCTCTCGCGACAAAGAAGCATATCTTCCACGATGGATGCGGCTCCGGATTATGGCGTATGGATGGCGGCCCCCGTCTCAATCAACGAGCGGCGCAAGCGTCTGCTCCACGGAATGGGCCTAGACGACGACAAAGAGTTCTCGAAAGCAACGCCGGTGGAACTCGGTCACTCAGTTTCAAAGCACACAAACCCCGTTCCCTCCGAAAAACCAACACTCACGTCTACTTCCGCTACTCCCGTTACCGATAAACATTCAACGTCGCCGGCTACCGTTTCAACGCCGCCGGCTACCGTTTCAACAGACAAGGTGTCGTCGGAGAATTCCTCTCTTCAGTTAGTTATCGTTCGTTCGCGTTCCGAGGGAGACATAGAGTTGTTCTCGATCGAGAGGTCAAGAAGAGAAGACTTCATCGGAAAGGGTTCAAAGCAGCGGTTGACGAGAACCGTGTCAGAGACGGCTTTCCAGCGCCCGCGTTGGGGAACGAGAGACAGAGCGGTTGTGAGGGATTCCGACGAATCAGCGGAGTCGAAGCCGAAAAGCACGAAACTCGAGGATTCGGGAGTGCGAGCGTTTTTCCTGATAAAGAACTTGGACACGGGGACGGAGTTTATAGTGAACGAGTGCACCGAAAGCGGTGCGTGGAACAGGTTGAGTGATTTGCAGACGGGGAAGCAGTTATCGATGGAGGAGTTTGAAAAGACGGTGGGAAAATCGCGCGTGGTTAACGAGCTTATGCGACGCGGGGCGAGGAACGAGAGTTTGTCGCGGAAGCTGACGTCGAGTTCGTACATTTCGAGGAGTTTGAGGATGAGCAAGAGAAGAGGCGCCGCATTTTTGAAGAACATAAAGGGCGTGGCGAGTGGGTTCATTGGGGAGAGAGAAAGAGAGGCCGTGGCGGCGCAAGCAGCAGCCACCAATGCGGCGGCGGAGAAGAGTCAATGGGTGCGAGTGCGGCAGAGCGGGAAATCGCACAAGGAGGTGTCGGCGTTACATCTGTGTCAGGAGATCCAGGGGCACGAGGGCTCCGTTTGGACGATCAGGTTCAGTTTGGATGGGAGGTTTCTGGCGAGTGCAGGTGAGGACAAGGTGATCAACGTGTGGGAAGTGCAGGAGTGTGAGGTTATGTCCTTGAGACCCGACGAGGGAAGTCTCACTCCGATTCACCCCTCCTTGCTTCCCTCCAACGACCTTTCGCCTTTGTCTCCTGCTGCTGAAAAGAAGAAGAAGACCAAGTTCGGAAGCAAAAGAGGCCCCGCCATTCCTGAATATGTTCATGTTCCTGAAACTGTCTTCTCACTTTCCGACAAACTCTTCTGCACTTTCGAAGGACATTCCGATGATGTTTTGGATTTGTCATGGTCTAAATCTCAGGTACGCCTTTCCCATACAATAATGTTTTAATAGTGGTATGACAATTGCATGGAAGAAGATAAAAGTTTTGATGATGGGTTATGATTTTGAACTGCAGCTACTTCTGTCATCTTCAATGGATAAAACGGTGAAATTATGGGACTTGGAGAGTAGAACATGCTTGAACACGTTTACCCATAACGACTATGGTGAGAGTGAGCATATATATGAGTTAGTTTGAGTTAATGAGTTAGATTTTGTTGTTGCTTGATGAGGAATTGGATATTGCAGTAACCTCCATACAGTTCAATCCTATCGAAGATGGTATTTTCATAAGTGGTTCGCTGGACGCTAAGGTGAGAATCTGGAGCATCCCTGAACGGCAGGTTGTGGATTGGATTGATATCCATGAAATGGTTACTGCAGTCTCCTTCACACCTGATGGTCAGGTATATCGTCTTCTTCTTACCATTTCTTACTGCCATATATCCTAATGCTTTGGGTGATTGATCTTTAACTAGTTACATAAGCAAACTTTTAAATATAAAAGATTAGTTATGGATATGGAAAAGAGGAGAAAGAATTCATAAAGCTCATTGCTTAAACAATGTGTAAAGGGCCACTTTCTTCTATAATTATTCTCCATTTATCATCATTGGTGTTCTCAATATGGACTACAGAAGTGCTCAAACTGCATAAATAGGTTGTTGGAGAAATGTAAGTATTAACAACAAATTAACAAAAAATTACTGAAATAATAATAAAAGGTTAGGTACTAATTAGGTAAAATAAATATTATTTATTTATAATTTTTTTAATCAACGATGAAGAATAATATAGATGGGATTACTATGGATACTTGAATCCATGAACAAAATGCCTAGTTCTTAAGCACAATCCGCATATATTCAACATACTATAATACAAAAAATAAGACAACAACATAACCTATATGTCAAGGATATAAGGCATTACATGTCCAAAAAATATGTTAGCAATTTTAGTAATAATTGTGATGAAAGAGACACCCATTTATGAAAACAACATACAACTTTATATAATTCCTTACTTACAATCTTTCAGAATTCTTTAAAAAAACTGAAATTAAATTCATCTAGTCCAAGACATTTGTTATTATCAGAGCCCCACACTGCTTGTTTCATTTCTTCCATGGAGATTGTCTTTACCAATGCCTCATTATCCTCACTACTTATGACTGGAAAGGAAACATTATCTAATAACAATTGGACTCTCTTGAACTCGTGAATCTTTTCTTGTAAAATCTTGGAACTTCCTTCCTCCTTTACCCTTGATGGTTCCTCACACCACTCATTCCTTATAAGCACCACATTACAATCTTTATGAAAAAATTGTGTATTCAAATCCCCTTCTTTCTTCCAGCCATTTGATTCTTGATTTCTGCCTAGTAAGCCTTTCAATTTTTAGGAAAAGATTTTTCACATCAGCAATTAGAGATTTCCTTCTTTTTCTTTAATCCTCCTTTAGACCACCTTGTTCATCTTTTATATCTAATCTACTGATGGATTGTTCAATATGATTTTCCCAGCCATTTTTAACACAATCTTTAGAGCATATAGTTTACAATGTTCTTGATTTAGCCTCCCATTTATTTTATACCAAGTGTATCTCCTACCTATCATAGGTATATTAAATAATTTCATATTTTCAATGAACTCATTAAACTCCTTCATTTCCTTTTCATATGAACCAAGGGTTGACATCCTATTATCTCGTCTTGTTTTCTCACAGTCTTGTTTTCTCACAACATTAAAGTCACTCACCAAACATACACCACGATGTAATATTACTTTATTTTTTAATTCTTAACTGATCCTTCCACATAATTTTTTTTTAACTTTGATTACATACAGAATACACATTTACCACAATGACTAAACATTATTCCTTGAACATAAACAAAACCATTTCCTAAAAGTGTTCTAATTTAAAAGCACTATCATCCCAAATTGTAAGAATTCCCACTACACTGTTTTCGGTATTTTTATGTATATGTAAAAAATAAAGAATAGTTATTTTAAATTTTAAGGACAAAAATAAAATAAACTTATTTTACAGCAACTAAATCTAGTCTCCACTTATAAGTAATTAAAGCAATCATTACAAATATTGCAAGAAACAAAACATAAATTATAGAAAACAAGATGAAAACTAAACTCTTTTGGTGCATATTTAAACCTAGATAACATGATAAACCAAATGCAAATACTAATTATGCATTGATTTGATCCTTGTTCATATTTCCCTCATATTATTTCAGGGTGCTCTTGTTGGTACCCACAAGGGTGGTTGTCGTACATATAGCACAAAAGGTATCAACTACATGACTAGTCTATTCTTGATACTTTTATTTCTATTGAAACTATCTTGGAATCTAAATAGAAATTTACCAAATTATCTAAATCATTTAAACTGAACATAATTAAGTTGTTAATTCCCATTTCCTTATGGTAAACCAGATTGCAAACTATCTCAAACAGGAACAATTGAGATTCGACACAAGAAGAAAAACCAACTAAGAAAGGTCACTGGTTTTCAGGTAATTCTCATTTTCATGTGCCACAAGCCAGATTGAGTTTGCTATCTATGTTCGGATTCAGCCATGGTGCAGTGCTAACATTTCACGGATGTGCTAATAAATGTTATATATTCACATTTTTGAACTATAATATTCTGCATCATTACCAGAGTCCAAAAGAAAGAAAATTTCGAAAGACATTTACTGGCTTTTTTGTCTTCACAGTTTGCTCCGGGAAAACCATTACAAATTCTTGTAACTTCAGCAGATTCCAGGATAAGAATATTGGACGGTTCAGAAGTAGTTCAAAAGTACAGAGGTGCTGCAAAACATTATCTGAAGTTACCTTTTCAAGTTTTAAAATATGATCAATTCTTGCATGAGAACTATTTCCTTCCACAGCCCTAGCAAAATGAACCGGTTGATCTAAAATATTGGTGTTGTTGAACATGAACAGGTTTTCGAAATGCAAACAGTCAAATTGCAGCTTCGTTTAGTCCAGATGGAAGATATATTATTAGTGCAAGTGAAGATTCTCAAATATATATATGGAAGCATGAAGAGCATAGAAGTGCAGGCAGTGGAAAAGGTAAAAATGTGCTAGTTACTCGTTCTCACGAGCACTTCCATTGCAAAGATGTTTCAGTAGCAATACCATGGAATAGTACCATCAAAGGTGATCCCCCGCTAGTGCAAATGCATTCCAAAAAGCATTCAAAACGTTTTCAGGCTGGTTTTAATGGTGTAGAAGAAACAGCATCTCCATCTGCTAAGAAAAATCTTCCACCCCTTCCTAAGAAAAGTAATAGCCTTACCTCAGAAGGAGCTTCAAATTCTCCTAGGGAAGACCCAGCAGGAACTTCTCATGCAGAATCTGGACTTGGTGATTCATTTGCAAACAGCATTAAGAGAATGCTGCCTCAGTCTCCATTGAAAGTTAACTGCCTCACCACAGAGGAAGATGAGCTTGAAACATTTTCATGCACAGATTCAGGATTTAGTGATTCTTTTAACTCAACCACATCCTCAGCAAGGTGTGATTCACCTTCTTCAACTGCATCATTTTCCTCCTCTTATTCATTATCGGACGCTAGCCATGCTTCCTCCTCAGTTCTTCATTCAGCATGGGGTTTGGTAATTGTGACAGCTGGGTTTGGAGGTGAAATCAGATGCTATCAAAATTTTGGGTTGCCTAGAAGGATAGGTAGACAACCATGGTATGGTAACGCTTAGAACATTTTCTTATTTCTCTTTTTCAACACAACTCCTATTTTACAGCAAGCATTAGTCCCAACATAAAATGGGTATCCAACACCATTCAAATGTAGGTTACAAATTTATGTAAATCTTAAATATTCTCCAAACTCTTGTATTTAGTGACAATTTTGATACATGTATTACAACATACAAATTTAGTGACAAAACCGTTATAGATTCATACAAAAAAAAAATAAAAATGCACATATAACCCTCAAATATGATTAGATGAGAGACGAAGAATGGAAACCGATGAATAATATGCTCTCTTAAAGAGTTATTTTTGTGTGTTTAAATTTTGTTTGAATGTATTACAAAAGTAAAAAGGAAAACTAATTTAACGTGCATATTAATATTTTCTTCCTCCTAGATTTAAATTTAATATTGCATTTTTGCACCAACAAATTTGGTTTACTTCATTAGTGCAAAATAATATGTAAAAATACTTAAAAAATGAGAAACATTCAATTTTTTTTATCAGCAATGAAAAAATGAATTAATGGAAAACTTAACGGGTGTCTCAACTCTTATAAAGAGAAGTTACTAGTTCGCTTAAAGTGGCAATTAAGCAAAATTTTACATAGCATATTACACTAATTTAATAAGAAAAAATTTGTATGACCCATAGCTGACATCTATGTTGCACCTCCTATTCCATTTGTAAATCCTAAACATTCATAATATTAAACAATTTTTTACTTTAGGTCAGGCTCACATGTCAATAGGTAAAAAAATGTTGCCTAAAGTAGGTATACGTTTCTTTTTATTGTTTCTTAAGTAGTAAGGTTTATTTCTCTTTGACTTACTTTAGGCAACATTTTTTAAATTGTAGATAATTAAGACCACATTTATTAAGTGTTGTCTTTAATATATCATATAATGTTAGTTATTTTAATGGTCAATTTCACCTGATTCCATTGATCTCAACACGGTCCAACCTAAACACATTCCAAAACCTGAAAAACCTCATTCCAATACTTGAAAAGCCTTGTTCCAAAACTTATATGATTCCCAAATCAACTCCTTCGAAACCAAAAGCCCAAGAATTCGAAAAATCCTAGAAGAAAAAGCTCAACCAAGTCAGAATCTCATTTGTTTGCTCAAACCCACCGATACTCGTGGTTTTAGGATACTCGTGGTTCTAGTGATACTCGTGGTTCGTCTACTATTTGTTCTTCCAATCAAATCATCATTGTGATGGAAGCAAAATGATGTGAAGAGACAAAGTTTACACTACCATTTAGGTCAATAAATGCATAATTGTCTACTAAGCATAAAGTAAAATAGCAAAATAGATTTTATATTGGTTCATTCCAAGTCCTAGTCTACGTCAAGTTCATAACTGTGAAGTATTGAAAGTTCCTTTCAAGTACCTGGGGTTGCCTATTGGGGGGTGTCATAATAGGGAAGCGTTTTGGAATGGAGTGGTGGCTAGAATCAAATCCAAATTGGGAAGGTGGAAAGGTAGGAATTTGTCTATGGTTGGAAGGACTAGTCTCATCAAGTCAGTTTTTTCCGCTATTCCATTGTTTTACATGTCAATGTTTATGTTGCCTGCTATTGTGATAAAATAGATCGTGAGTATTCAAAGAAAATTTCTTTGGGGGTGGGGTTCTGAAGGGAGGAAGATCGCTTAGGTTTCTTGGGAAAAGGTCTGTGAGTCTCGGGAAAGTGATGGGCTTGGAGTAGTTAATATCAAGGATTTCAACTTGGCTTTGCTGGGTAAATGGGTGTGGCGGTTGGGGTCTAATGAGGTAGTTTTGTGGAAGGAGGTTGTAGAGTGCAAATATGGAGGGTGGAGAAATTTGAAGAAGGATAGGTGTATCTATAATGCTTCCCTTTGGCGGAAAGATTTGAAGTTGATCTAGAAATTGGAGAAATGGGGTAGTAATTTCAGAGACTGCTTAAAGTGGGAAGTTGGTAATGGGAAGTTTATCAAGTTCTGGGAGGACCGGTGGGTAGGCGTTGAATCTTTCAAGTTTAAGTTCCCAAGGCTTTTTTCTTTGAGCGTTGAGAAAGATGCTTCGTTGAATCGTTGTGGGTTTTGGACAAACGGTGTTTGCGAGTGGTCTTTGGAGTGAAGAAGAAGTTTTTTTTATTGGGAGAAGGTGCATGTTAGACAACTTCTCGAGGTAGTGCATGTCTCGTACCCTGTTCTGGAGAAAGTTGATAGGTGGGTTTGGAAAGTTGATAAACTTCAACAGTTCTCAGTTAATTCGGCTTATGGGATTCTAAGAGGTGTGAATTATGGGGACTGGAAAAGGATGTTTAAATTGTTTTAGAGGATTAAGGCTTTGCCTTCAGCTCAGGTTACTACTTGGAGCGTTTTGGAAAATAAGCTCGCTACCAAGGCTAATCTACTCAGACGCAAGATTGCAGTCGAAAGTGTTTGTTGCTGCTTTTATGGGGTAAGTGAGGAGGAGCTAAATCATATGTTTTTTTACTACAGATTAATTTGGCTGGTGTGGAATCTTTGTCATGCGTGGTTAGGTATTTCGTCGGTTCACTACAAATAAACGTGTATATGGTGGCGGTTATAATACGGCGGTTATTAAAAACCGCCACTATTATCTGTATAATACGACAGTTTTATAACCGCCATAATTATCCTTCGAAATATGACATTTAGAACTGCCATAATTATCTTTCTAAATTATTTCTCTCCCGCGTTTCGTTCCCTCCATGTAATTCCTAAATAATTCCAAAAATTTATTCTCTAAAACCTTTCAAATTCTCTCTTATCTTTGAAACCCTTTCTTCTTCTCTCTACCACAAATCGTCTTCTCCCTGCCGCTCTTCTTCTTCTCTCTGCCACAAATCGTCTTCTCCCTGTCGCTCTTCTTCTTCTCTACCACATCCACCATCTTCTCTATGCAACTCATTGTCCCACTCACCATTTTCTCTCTACTACTCACCATCTTCTCCTCGCCACTCTCCGCCTTCTCTCTACCACATTCACCATCTTCTCTTCGCAACTCATTGTCTCACTCACCATTTTCTCTCTGCCACATCCACCATCTTCTCTCTGCAACTCACCGCCCACTCACCATTTTAGTCCCAAGAAAGCCCAATAGTGGCCCAAACATTGAAGTATTCCTCTCTCTTCAAAAACCTAATTTCGTCAATGTTGTCCCCAAAACCCTAAAACCTCCAAACGTTGTCTTGGCAACCCTCTGTGGTTGCATTCTCTAATCACTAAACAATGAGACCCCCAAAGGCGGTGGGTGCGGTGGAGGTTTCAAGGGTGGCCGCGACGGTGGCGATTTCAAGGGTGGCTGCGACGATGGTAGTCGTGGTAGAGGTGGATTTGGTCGTGGCGGTGGAGGATGCGCGATTTTTGCGACGAAAGGCCACCTTCAAAAGTCGTAGGTTGTTTTTCTTCCATGAACTTAAGAAATGTTTCAATTTCTTTGTTTTCTGTTAGGTATTTAATGAACAGTGTCTGAAGCCTAAAAAGTATCCTGCTTTGTTAATTTTGTTGCTGGCGTTTAATGGTGTTTGGTGTATGCAGAGGTTGCAACGTTTATGCATGCATGTGAGGGAGATGTAGTGACGAAGCTTACGAACGATTGGAACGAAGCTTATTCCCTTTTCAATGCTCCTATCTATCTCAAAAACATGACTCAGATTGGGAAAAATGATGAAATATTCGGCCTCATCAATGAATCAGTGGGTTTCTTTCTTTTTCTTTTTTAACTTATTGATTGCTTTTATTTTGGAACGGAGTAGTGATGTTATGGTGGTTTCTTAGTGAACTTGCACTACTTCTCGATTAAAATGATAAAAGGGATTGTTGCTACCTCTTATTCAGCTGGTGACAAGTTTTACATTGATCTAATTTTGTCCCGAATTCAGTGGAAATTCTTACGTGGAATTGTAGGAAAAAACTATTTCAGGAGAATTTTTAAAAAATTTTCGCGCAAACCACCGAAACCTGTAAAATTTCGCCCAACTTTCTGAAATTTTTATTTTGCGTTCGTATTGCACTGAAAAAAATTCACAAAAGTACTTTCATATGTTGTTTGCACCAAGGTAAGGAGGCATGTCTATAAACGAATCACAAAGAGAAGAAACGAGGAAAAAAAGCAAGGACGTTTTGTTTTCGGAAAACTAGTTTTGTTCACTCTCGGTCTGGGACTTACTACGCCCTACTCCTTGGGTGTTCTGGTCTGAAATCTTTACCAGATGTTCGTCACTGTGTCTCTTGAGTTTTGGCTGAGATTTGAGTCCCAGATTCGTCTCACATGACTGACAATAAGCTTTTTATTTATCACTGCCATAAGGAAGGTTCGTTCGTGTGTGAAACTGTTTGATTTTTTTCGTGGATGAATGCTCATTCATTTGACCTGAAATTTGTCGCATTTTGTCCCGAATTCAGTGGATATTCTTCCGTGGAATTTCAGGAAAAAACTATTTCGGGAGAATTTTTCAGAAATTTTCGCGCAAACCAAGGCTATCCACTACCGAAACTTGTCAAATTTCACCCTACTTTCTTCAATTTTTATTCTGCATCAGTATTGCGCTGAAAAAATTCACACAAGTACTTTCATATGTTGTTTGCACCTAGGTAAGGAGGCACTTCCATAAACGAATCACAAAAAGAAGAGACAGGGAAGAAAAGCCAGGACATTTTGTTTTCGGAAAACCAGTTTTGTTCACTCTCGGTCTGGGACTTTCTACGCCTTACTCCTTGGGTGTTTTAGTCTAAAATCCTTACCAGATGTTCGTCATTGTTTCTATTGGGTTTTGGCTGATATTTGAGCCTAAGATTCGTCCCACAAGTTTGGCAATAAGCTTTTTATTGGTAATTGTCAGGGCTTAAAGGAAGGTTTGTTCGTGTGTGAAACTGTTTTCTTTTTTTCGTGGGTGAATACTCATTCGTTTGACCTGAAATTTGTCACGTTTTGTCCCGAATTCAGTGGAGATTCTTACGTGGAATTTGAGGAAAAAACTATTTCGGGGGAATTTTTCAGAAATTTTCGCACAAACCAAGGCTATCAACTACCAAAACCTGTGAAATTTCACCATACTTTTTTTAATTTTTATTATACGTCCGTATTGCGCTAAAAAAAATCACACATGTACTTTCATATGGTATTTTCACCCAGGTAAGGAGACACGTCCATAAACGAATCACAAAAGGAAAATACGGGGAAGAAAAGCCAGGACATTTTGTTTTCGGAAAACCACTTTTGTTCACTATCGGTCTCGACTTAGTACACCTTACTCCATGGGTGTTTTGGTCTGAAATCTTTACAAGACGTTCAACACTGTGCTGTTGAGTTTTGACTGAGATTTGAGCCCCAGATTCGTCCCACAAGATTGGTAATAAGCTTTTTATTGATCACTACCAAGGCTGAAAGGAAGGGTCGTTCGTCTGTGAAACTGTTTGATTTTTTTCGTGGATGAATACTCAACCGTTTGACCTGAAATTTGTCGCGTTATGTCCTGAATTCAATGGAGATTCTTACGTGGAATTTAAGGTAAAAATTATTTAGGGAGATTTTTTCACAAATTTAGCGCAAACCAAGGATATCCACTACCGAAACCTGTGAAATTTCACCCTACTTTCTGCAATTGTTATTCTGCGTCCGTATTGCGCTGGAAAAATTCACAAGTACTTTCATATTTTGTTTGCACCTAGGTAACGAGGCACGTTCATAAACGAATCAAAAAAAGAAGATGCGGGGAAGAAAAGTTAAGACGTTTTGTTTTCGGAAAACTAGTTTTGTTCACTCTCGGTTTGCGACTTACTACGCCTTACTCCTTGAGTGTTTTGGTCTGAAATCTTTACTAGACGTTCGTCACTGTGTCCATTGCTTTTTGGCTGAGATTTGAGCCCCAGATTCGTCCTACAAGATTGGTAATAAGCTTTTTATTGATCACTCCCAGGGCTGAAAGGAAGCTTCGTTCGTGTGTGAAGTTGTTTGATTTTTTCGTGGGTAAATAATCATCCGTTTGACCTGAAATTTGTCACGTTTTTTCCCGAATTCAGTGGAGATTCTTACGTTGAATTTCAGGAAAAAAGAATTTCGGGAGAATTTTTCAGAAATTTTCGCGCAAACCAAGGTTATCCAGTAGCGAAACCTGTGAAATTTCGCCCTATTTTCTGCAATTTTTATTCTGCGTCCGTATTGCGCTGAAAAATTCACACAAGTACTTTCATATGTTGTTTTCACCCAGGTAAAGAAGCACGTCCATAAACAAATCACAAAAGGAAAATACTGGAAGAAAAGCTAGGACATTTTGTTTTCGAAAAACCACCTTTGTTCACTCTCGGTCTCGGACTTACTACGCCTTACTCCTTGGGTGTTTTGGTCTGAAATCTTTACAAGACGTTCGTCACTGTGTCTATTGAGTTTTGGCTGAGATTTGAACCCCAGATTCGTCCCACAAGATTGGTAATAAGTTTTTTATTGATCACACTGCCAGGACTGAAAAGAATGTTCGTTCGTGTGTGAAACTCTTTGATTTGTTTCGTGGGTTAATACTCATCTGTTGGACCTGAATATCTTCGCGTTATGTCCCAAATTCAGTGGAGATTCCTACGTGGGATTTCAGGCAAAAACTATTTTGGGAGATTTTTTCACAAATTTTCGCACAAACGAAGGCACTGAAAGCGGTGAAATTTCGCCCTACTTTCTGCAATTTCTATTCTGCGTACGTATTGCGCTGAAAAAATTCACACAAATACTTTCATATGTTTTTTGCACCCAGTTAAGGAGACATGTCCATAAACGAATCACAAAAAGAAGATATAGGGAAGAAAAGTCAGGACGTTTTGTTTTCAAAAAACAACTTTGTTCACTATCGGTCTGGGACTTACTACACCTTACTCCTTTGGTGTTTTTGTCGGAAATCTTTACCAGATGTTCGTCACTGTGTCTATTGAGTTTTCGCTAAGATTTGAGCCCCAAATTCGTCCCACAAGATTGGCAATAAGATTTTTTTTATCACCGCTAGAGCTGAAAGGAATGTTCGTTCGTGTGTGAAACTGTTTGAATTTTTTCGTGGGTGAAAACTCATTCGTTGAACCTGAAATTTTTCGCGTTATGTCCTAAATTCAGTGGAAATTTTTACATAGAATTTCAGGAAAAAAATATTTTGGTAGAATGTTTCAGAAATTTTCGCGCAAACCAAGGATATCCCAATACCGAAACTTGTGAAATTTTGCCATACTTTCTGCAATTTTTATTCTGCGTCTGTATTGCGTTGAAAAAATTCACACAAGTATTTTCATATGTTGTTTGCACCCAGGTAAGGAGGCACGTCCATAAACGAAGCACAAAAAGAAGATACGGGGAAGAAAAGACAAAACGTTTTGTTTTCGGAAAACTAGTTTTGTTCACTCTCGGTCTGAGACTTACTACGTCTTACACCTTGTGTGTTTTGGTCTTAAATCTTTACCAAACGTTCGTCACTGTGTCTATTGAGTTTTGGTTGAGATTTGAGCCTCATATTCTTCCCACAAGATTGACAATAAGCTTTTTATTGATAATTGCCATGACTGAAAGGAAGGTTCGTTCGTGTGAGAAATTGTTAGCTTTTTTTCGTGTCTGAATACTCATCTGTTTTACCTGAAATTCGTCGCGTTATGTCCCGAATTCAGTGGAGATTCTTACGTTGAATTTCAGGAAAAAAATATTTCGGTAGAACTTTTCAGAAATTTTTGCGCAAACCATGGCTATCCCACTACCGAAACTTGTGAAATTTTGACCTACTTTCTGCAATTTTTATTCTGCATCCGTATTGCGCTGAAAAATTCACACAATTACTTTCATATATTGTTTGCACCCAGGTAAGGAGGTACGTCCATACACGAATCACAAAAAGAAGATACGGGGAAGAAAACCCAGGACGTTTTGTTTTCGAAAAACCAGTTTTGTTCACTCTCGGTCTAGGACTTACTACGCCTTACTCCTTGGGTGTTTTGGTATGAAATCTTTTCCAGACGTTCGTCACTGTGTCTATTAAGTTTCGGCTAAGATTTGAGCCCCACATTCGTCCCACAAGATTGGCAATAAACTTTTTATTTATCACTGCCAGGGCTGAAAGAAAGGGTCGTTCGTGTGTGAAACTGTTTGACTCTTTTCGTGGGTAAATACTCATCCGTTTGACCTTAAATTTGTCGCGTTTTATCCAGAATTCAGTGGAGATCCTTACGTGGAATTTCAGGAAAAAACTATTTCGGGAGAATATTTCAGAAACTTTTGCGTAAACCAAGGTTATCACTACCGAAACTTGTGACATTTCGCCCTACTTTCGGCAATTTTTTTCTACGTCTGTATTATGCTGAAAAAATTCACACAAGTACTTTCATATGTTGTTTGAATCCATGTAAGGAGGCACTTCCCTAAACGAATCACAAAAAGAAGACACAGGGAAGAAAAGCAAGGAGGTTTTCATTTCGGAAAACTAGTTTTGTTCACTCTCGGACTGAGACTTACTACGCCTTACTCCTTGGGTGCTTTGCTCTTAAATCTTTACCAGACATTCGTCACTGTGTCTATTGACTTTTGGCCGAGATTTGAGCTCCAGATTCGTTCCACAAGATTGCCAATAACCTTTTTATTCAACACTATCGTGAGTGAAACTGTTTGATTTTTTTCGTGGGTGAATACTCATCCGTTTGAGCTGAAATTTTTCGCATTTTTGTCCCAAATTTAGTGGAGATTCTTACCTGGATTTTAAGGAAAAAAACTATTTTGGGAGAATTTTTCAGAAGTTTTCGCACAAACCAAGGCTATCCATTACCGAAACTTGTGAAATTTAGCCCTACTTTCTGCAATTTTTATTCTGCGTCCGTAATGCGCTGAAAAAATTCACACAAGTACTTTCACAAGTTTTTTACACCCAAGTAAGGAGGCACGTCCTACACGAATCACAAAAACAAGATACGGGGAAGAAAAGCAAGGACGTTTTATTTTCGGAAAACCAGTTTTGTTCACTCTCGGTCTAGGACTTACTACGCCTTAATCCTTGGGTGTTTTGGCCTGAAATCTTTACCAGACGTTTGTCACTGTGTCTATTGAGTTTTGGCTGAGATTTGAGCCCCAATTCGTCCCACAAGATTGGCAATAAGCTTTTTATTGATCATTGCCAGGGCTGAAAGCAAGGTTCGTTCGTGTGTGAAACTGTTTGATTTTTTTGGTGGGTGAATACTCATCCTTTTGACCTGAAATTTGTCGCGTTTTGTCCTGTATTCAATGGAAATTCTTACGTGGAATTTCAGGAAAAAAATATTTCGGGAGAATTTTTCAGAAATTTTCGCACAAATCAAGGCGCTCCACTACCGAAACTTGTCAAATTTTGCCCTACTTTCTGCAATTTTTATTTTGCGTCTGTATTGCGCTAATAAAATTCACACAAGTACTTTCATATGTTGTTTGTACCCAGGTAAGGAGGCACGTCCATAAACGAATTACAAAAAGAAGATACGGGGAAGAAAAGCCAGGACGTTTTGTTTAAGGAAAACCAGTTTTGTTCACTCTCGGTCTGGGACTTACTACGCCTTACTCCTAGGGTGTTTTAGTCTGAAATATTTATTAGACGTTTGTCATTGTGTCTATTGAGTTTTGGCTGAGATTTGAGCCCCAAATTCGTCCCACAAGTTTGGCAATAAGCTTTTTGTTGATCACTGCCAGAGCTGAAAGGAAGGTTCGTTCGTGTGTGAAACTGTTTGATTTTTTTCCTGGGTGAATACTCATCCGTTTGACCTAAAGTTCGTCGCGTTTTGTCCCGGATTCAGTGGAGATTCTTACGTGGAATTTCAGGGAAAAACTATTTTGGTAGAATTTTTCAGAAATATTTGTGCAAACCAAGGCTATCCACAACCGAAACTTGTGAAATTTTGCCCTACTTTCTGCAATTTTTATTCTGCGTCCGTATTGCACTGAAAAAATTCAAACAAGTTCTTTCATATGTTGTTTGCACCCAAGAAAGGAGGCACATCCATAAACGAATCACAAAAAGAAGATACGAGGAAGAAAAGCCAGGAGGTTATGATTTCGGAAAACTAGTTTTTTCACTGTTGGTCTAGGACTTACTAAGCCTTAGTCCTTGGGTGTTTTGCTTAAAATCTTAAGCAGACGTTCGTCACTGTGTCTATTGAGTTTTGACTAATATTTGAGCCCCAGATTTGTCCCACAACATTGGCAATAAGCTTTTTATTGATCACTGCTAGAGCTGTAAGGAAGGTTTGTTCGTGTGTGAAACTGTTTGATTTTTTTTCCTGGGTGAATACTCATCCGTTTCACCTTACATTCGTCGCGTTTTGTCCTAAATTCAGTGGAGATTCTTACGTGGAATTTCAGGGAAAAACTATTTTGAGAGAATTTTTCAGAAATTTTTGTGCAAACCAAGGCTATCCACAACCGAAACTTGCGAAATTTTGCCCTACTTTTTGCACTTTTATTCTTGGTTCGTATTGCGCTGAAAAAATTCACACAAGTACTTCCATATGTTTTTTCCATCCAGGTAAGGAGGCACGTCCATAAACGAATCACAAAAAGAAGATATGTGGAAGAAAAGTCAGGACGTTTTGTTTTCGGAAAACCAATTTTGTTCACTCTAGGTCTGAGACTTACTACGCTTTACTCCTTGGGTGTTTTGGTCTGAAATCTTTACCAAACGTTCATCACTGTGTGTATTGAGTTTTGGCTGAGATTTGAGCCCCAGATTCATTGCACAAGATTGCCAATAAGCTTTTTATTGATCAATGCCAGAACTGAAGGGAAGGTTCGTTCGTGTGTGAAACTGTTTGATTTTTTTCGTGGGTGAATACTAATCCGTTTGAGCTGAAATTTTTCGCTTTTTGTCCCAAATTTAGTGGAGATTCTTACTTGGAATGTAAGGAAAATACTATTTCGGGAGAGATTTTCAGAAGTTTTCGCGTAAACCAAGACTCTCCACTACCGAAACTTGTGAAATTTCGCCCTACTTTCTGCAATTTTTATTTTGCATCCGTATTAAGTTGAAAAAATTCATACAAGTACTTTCACATGTTGTTTGCATCAAGGTAAGGAGGCACGTCCATAAACGAATCACAAAAAGAAGTATCGGGGAAGAAAAGCCAGGACATTTTGTTTTCGGAAAACCAGTTTTGTTCACTCTCGGACTGGCCTTACTACGCCTTATTCCTTGGGTTTTTTGGTCTGAAATCTTTACCAGATGTTCGTCACTGTGTCTTTTCAGGTTTGGCTTAGATTTGAGCCCTGGATTCGTCCCACAAGATTGGCAATAAGCTTTTTATTGATCACTGCCAGGGCGAAAGGAAGGTTCGTTCGTGTGTGAAACTGTTTGATTTTTTCATAGTTGAATACTCATCCGTTTGACCTGAAATTCGTCGCGTTTTGTCCCGAATTCAGTAGACATTCATACGTGGAATTTCAAGAAAAAATTATTTCGCGAGAATTTTTCAGAAATTTTTGCGCAAACCAAGGCTATCCCACTACCGTCACTTGTGAAATTTCACCCTACTTTCTGCAATTTTTATTTTGCGTTCTATTGCGCTAAAAATATTCACCAAAATACTTTCATATGTTGTTTGTACCCAGGTAAGGAGGCACGTCCATAAACGAATCACAAAAAGAAGATACGGGGAAGAAAAGCCAGGACGTTTTGTTTTCGGAAAACCAGTTTTGTTCACTCGCGATCTGGGACTTACTACACCTTACTCCTTGGGTGTTTTGGTC
>Ga0123342_1001573_pt1 | contig 38364 bp, 21 predicted proteins | sample Turbeawhitnodule_FD_89960 | JGI IMG/M metagenome (GOLD analysis project Ga0123342, IMG submission 89960) | Root nodule microbial communities of legume samples collected from Mexico - Turtle bean Mexico white nodule | ecosystem: Host-associated > Plants > Roots > Nodule | place: Mexico: Nepantla...
AAATAGAAAATCAAATTACATGGCCAATTTCTCAAATTATTCAATTTTCTTCAAATCTCAACAATAAACAATCACATAGATCTCACATGGATCTACATATCCAGAATATTCAACAAACAACGTTTTCCGGAAGACCCGTATTAAGTAAGTCCTACCAGAGACTAACACCTGATCCAAATATTACCAGCGAATCCAACAGAAAGGATCAAGGTAAGTTCAATACAACCCAAGCCGTGCATCTCATTTGTCACGGTATGCATGAACTCCCCCATCAGCTTCTCACCACCTGATATCTTAGTCTATGTGACTTAGATCATCAGTGAAGCTCAGAGATCTCTGTTACCATATAGGCATCAATACTTAATACACAGCAAACATCAGTCCATACATTATCCCAAATGTATGAATTCAATTTCATACCATTCTGTCATACAATATCATTCAAAAATTATCCACAATATTCAAAAATCTATTTGACATAAAAAAAAATAACACTTTAATACTAAATCATCAAAATCGAATATTTCCACAAATTTAAATAATATATAACCAAACAACCCAATATATATAAACACACAACATCCCTCCAAGAGAAATTCAATATTGGGACCACATCCCTTCCGCATTCAGATCTTTTATCCTAGGGTGCTATTAAAAATTAAATTTAGCTTCTCTTACCTCAATTGCTTGCTTTCCAAGCAACTTTTAGAATTTTATTTTTCACCGTTTGGATAAGCTTCAAGATTTACGGGCCTAATGCAAATTATCCAAACAGAATAAAAATTTAGTATATAATAGAATAAGTTGAGAGAGTTAAACTTCTCAACTGACCCTACTAAGATTGATGACTAAATCCTAAGGAAAAACAGATAACAGAGGATATTTAGAGTAAAAATGAACTTACTCTGTTTAAAAATCTGATCGAGTAGAATTGTTCATTAACTCCTCTGCTATAGTGTGGTATGATCAAATTCTAAAATAGATGAAGATTGGAAGAGAAATTAAAAGAAAGAGAGAGAATAGAATATGGAGATAGAGAAAAATGGAGATAAGAATGAAAAAAAATGGATGCAGGGCTTCTGTTTCTCTTAAAAAGTGCTGTTACAACTTTCTCTTTGATTCTAAAATAGAGATTATTACTGTAGAGCTCATACTTCTTATCTTTTATTTATATTTGTACTTATATTAAAATCTCATGTATATAATAATAATTTAACAAACTTAAACATATATTTTAAAATAAATTTTATTTTATAATAAAATGTTTTCCCAAGTATTTTTTTATTACTTTAAAATATGACTACGTCATTTTTAATCTTTTAAAATATATTATTTGTTGTTTTGTTAAATGTGTCAAATTTGATTTAGCTTAATAAATTTGTAAAAATAATTACTGATGGGACAGCTAGTTTAACATATGTACTAAAGTACCCATTATTTCAGTAACATGTTATTTATTAGTTCGTTAATAGAAAACATCGAGATATACTTTTTTTAACATTTAGAAATCTTGTCTTTTGTTATAGGTAAATGTAAACTCACGTAATTCACATACACACACCTGATCCACATACACACATAACTGTATACAACAATGTTTAGAATTTTAACATATTTATTGAGTTTATATATATATATATACATATATATTTAATATGATTAAAATAAAATTGAAAAATATTAAAAGGAAAACAAGGTACTAAATACAAATAGATCTATGTGTAGTTAATATGATTAAAATGAAATCAAATTACTATTGAAATGAAATTCAATGATGGTAATTAAAAATATATCCATGTGTGGTATACATGAATGATGTATTTGATATTGAAATTTAATTTTTATGAGTGACTAATTTGATTGATTCTTTTTGTATGTATTGAGTATGTTATGAATTTTTTTTTCATTAACTTAAGGTTACTTTCTCTTTTTATGTTGTGAACTGTCATAACTATAATATGTACACGAGCATATATACTACGCACCATAATTTACCTGCATGAGTTTATTCAACAAATAAGTATCATGTTTAAAACTTTTACTATTTCGAAACTAAATTTAATACATGTTAGATGTTAGGACTAGAACATGTAAGAAAGATTTGTCCAAAAGATAAGAAATTATTGGAAAAAAAAATATTAAGCTTCTTTTCTTGATATGTTGTTTAATTATTTTTATTTAAAAATCAAACATGAAACAACTATCTTTATATTCACACTTTTATATTACATAAAAAAAATAGATAGAATGATGAGTTTTTCTTCACCTTTTATTTTCGTTGTTATTCCTTCAAAATCCACATGTGTTTGATGACAGGGTATATGAAGAAGACCTAGTTAATCCAATTTTGGTGGTATGTTTGATAAAATAATCTATTTATCTATTATGCAAGTAGTTTATCTATGAGTATTTAATAAATGGATATCCATTTATTAATTTTATGGATAATTAATAATTTATTCAGTATTTTTCAAAATTTATTAATCCTATTATGAATTTTATAGGGAGGTAATAGGAACATTAAAATTTAGTTATCCTACCTCAATCCCTTAATCCCTATGTATAATATTAAAAATTATTTTTCATTTCTCAACAATCCCCATTGTGTAATATTAAAAGTCATATATTTGTTTCCCGAAACATGTAGTTTAACTCCTATAATTATACCCTAGTCTCAAGTTTGAAAATGAAGAGAATATAATACCATATAGATGAGTTAATTCATATTAAGGTAAATGCAAATCGATATAATATCATATAGATATGAGTTAATTCATATTAAGGTAAATGCAAATCGATATAATTTCTATGTGAATACACATAAGTCAACATAGTTTCTATAAAAATATGTAATGTCTTAATACTAAGTCTTAAGATGAAGAGATTATTAAGATTGATGTAATTTATATAATAGCTACAAACAAGTCTGAGAATAATTTCTATGAAAATACATATCTATTGACACAATTCCCATAACTTTATATACATCTGGAAGAAAATCATCAAATACAAACCAATTTTTAAATATTAAAATAATTAATTGCAATAGTAACTAAATTAGAGACCATTTTAGAAACTAAAAAAAATGGTTTCTAAATTAGTTTATATTATTGTTAAATAATTTATAAATTGGTATCTAATTAGCTACCAAGGTTTTAACTACCAATTATTTAGTTTCTAAATTTGGTAGCACAAACCTTGGTTGCTAATTAGATACCAATTTAGAAATCATTTAACAATAATAGAAACTAATTTAGAAACCAAAAATTTATTTAGTCCCTAAAATAGTCTCTAATTTAGTCACTATAGAAATTAATTATTTTTTGTCTCTAAAATTGATTTCTATTTCATGATTTTCTTGTAGTGCATATAATCCCAAAGAGAAAAAGACTATATATATATATAATTCCTATTAAAGTACACACTAGTTATACTATGTTCTTTTATCAATGCACTTATGAATTAAAATAATCTAATGAAAAATTGTCATAATTAAATACTTTTTTATTTTTTCACTTTTTTTAAATATTTTATTTTAATGGATGGATGTAATATTCATCTATAAAAAAATAATATTAGGGGATGAATTGAAATTTTATCAAAGAAATCACAATGATTCAGGTTTTTTAATGAAATTTTTATTGGATTAATATATTTGTTTTCCTTCTATCTATTACAATTTAAATAAAATTTATTTTATCAATTTTATTTCACACCCTAAGTTCAGTTCCAATAAAAGTCTCAAACAGGCTTAGTTCCAATAAAGAAATTCTATAGGTAGTAGACAAGAGGAGATGTATATGATGGTTGAAAAAAGATTAAGGAAAGATAGACACTGAGCTGGTGAGAGATGAAAATATATTAGAATAAAGAGAAAAAAAGAGAAACAATTAGTGAGATTTTTTTTTGTATTAGATAAATTAAATAATAAAAATAATATATAAGAGAAAGAATTAGTGAGAAGTTTTTTCTAAATTAGTATTATTTTAAGATATTTGTTTGATGACTTTCCGTTATAAGGATACTTTGAGTCCAATCTCATGTAAAAATAAATTAATTGCAGTCTCATTCACCACACATAACATAAATAAGTGTGGTTGGGTTACTGATATCTATCAATTCACATTAGGAAAAATATTATATATAGATTGATTTAATAACTTTCAACAGCCATTCACAAATCGAATTGCAAAATACAAACTCTTGAAGGAAGTTGACTAGCACATGCCTACAAAATTCAAATCAATATATATCATCAAAACCTTTTTTATTTATTTATAAAACTCATGTTAATAATCACATAAAAAATAATATAAACTTAAAAACAAAAACAAAACACGAGGAACTAATAAACTATGCGAAAAAAAATAAAAAACAAGAAATTTTCAAAAATAGTTTAAATAAAAAATTTTAAAAAAAAGATAGAATGGCAAAAAAAAAAAAAATTCTTTAATGTGTAATTTTCAAGAAGACAATCAAGAGAAATAATTGAATCTCAAAAATTCAATAAGTCGAACTCACGTTAGCATTCAACAACATTAATAACATTCAGTGATATTTTTTCACGTCACTATCATTATTACTTTTTTTTAGTTGATCGATTTTTGAAGTCATCTTATTGGGTTTCACTCAAACTTTAGGAGAACGTTCCGATCTCCTAGAGGTTTCAACTAGTTCATCATCTTCACTTAATGGTTTCTCCTTATTCATCTTTTTAGCTCAAAACTTAGAGACCAAATTGACTTTTATTAAGAAAATACCAATTGTTCTCGCCGGCTCAAGGTCGGTCGAAATCTGGATGAGCTCCAAACGGTCTCCCTTCAAGCTCTAGTGATTCAACCTTCAGAGAACAAGGGGGACTCCTCCTGCGATGACACTCTGACGCTCAAATAGGTAAGAGTACAAAATATTGTGTATGCAGTGAATATAGTACAAAGATGCGAGTTGTCTATTTATAAGCCTTCATGGGCTTGGATATTTGATTCCAGTTCCTCCAGGCATTAATGTGTCATATTTTCCATAAAATCTGAACATCATGTATATAAATTGGAGTATTTTGTCATATAATTGGAACATTTATGCAATATAATAAGGGATATTGAACAAGTAAGTTAGAGCATTTATGTGATATAATCGGGAATATTGTGCGGGTCATTTGTTATATATGCGAAAGTTATGTTAATTAGGTTTTGATGTGAGGACCTTCTCCTGGTACCATTGGTGTTGGATGATATGGGCCATTGGGCTCAAATTGTCGCATTTTAGGTCAGCTCGGTCGGTCCCATGAGTTACCTAATAGGCCAAGCAGCTCGACCCTATTCCTAACAGATCTTGAGACGGTACACCAACCAAGTTTGCTATCAAGATAGTCGAACATGACTCTTGAGCCTCTTGTTAATCACATGAAAGAGATTCAAAGCAATTTTACAAGACTAAATCTTGATAAACAAATTTAGGAGTTGTTGCATTAGTTGTAGAGTTAAGAGGAGAGAATCCTTCTAAAAGATTGAAATTTGTAGGAGGCAAGGAATCTTTTTTTTGTAGCAAATTATCTTATTCATGGACATCTTCTAAAGAGGAAAATATCATCCTGGGATCCAAAACCAACTCTTATAACTTCAACGAATTCTTATACTTTTGACCAAAAAGAGATCCAATCTCCACCTAACCTACAACAACTTCAACAAGGGTATCAAAATCAATAGCAGCTCCCTTAACTTCCATCACTCGTGCATTACCAACATGTACACCATATATTTGTACCTCTAAGGTAGAATTTTGTTTCTCTATGACACCAACCACTTCCTTGTGAGGGGCATCCTTAATTTCATTAGTCGTCATATGTTTATACTGTACAAGAGTCTTAGTTTTGTGCTTGAACCACATAAGATGACTTAGCTTGTGAAGAACAACCTTGATCATTAAGACGCCTAAAAAAATTTGAAAATCAAACGTCTCCATACCACCAAAGGAAAATAATATTTCAAATATTCAACAAATTGAACAAAACACTAACTAGTGACCAATACCAGAATAGTGACTGTAGGGATATTGTGTTTGGAAGCGTGATAATTTCAACCAAAGATTATGAGAGATTAATGTAACAAGAAAAATGAGAATGATACCAAAATTTTTAGGTGGAAAAACTCTTTTAAATAGAGGTAAAAAACCACCGGCGAGAGAGTCAAAAACTTCTACTATAATGGTATTGGAGTACAATGAATTATTCTCAGGCTAATAGATAAATAACTCCAAAATAAATTCTCTCTATATGAGTTAAACACTTACACCTAAGAGAAGAAATAAAGATTACATGAAAGGAGAGAGGAAGCAAGTGTAATTTGTTGAGTTACATTGTTTGAAGGAAACCACTATATATAGTGGTTCTAGAACAATAATAATAAAAAACAATTAATTGGGAATGGAAAGTAATCTTTCTTTGATAACAATCAATAGTTAGCCGTAATAAATCTCTCTTTAATTTCTTTAGATATGCTCCTTCAATCATGCCAAGAAATTGATAAATGTGAGTTATATCCCACATTAACAAATAAAACACTAATCAGATCTGACTAGGATAGAAATTGTTATTCCCATACCCACACTCTCTTTTCATTTATTTCAAACACTCACACTTAATTGGTTTTTTTTTTTTCATTTTAATTTGTAAACAAGTTATGTTTCTTCGATATACTTAAAGTATATATAATAATTTCTATCTGGGACATTAGTGGCTCATGAACCTACTAAACTTAAAAGGCATTGAGTAAAAAAATACAGGTGCAACAAAAAAAATCAGTGCAGCAGATACTGTGGCCATTAATTTTTATTTTTTTTGAATTAGATATGAGCATTACAGAAGCAGATTTGCCGTATCAAGTGACATTCGTCAACTTTATTTTATTCAAAAGCTTCTTAGCCCAAAATATTTGAAGTTTTTTAATTTTTATTTTTGGTGACACATTCAGTTAACCCCATGTTAAAAAAAATAGTATTTTATATAATTGTAACCATCATAATTATTTTTAAAATGATTATATTTCTTTTTTGTAAGAACATTTTATTCTTTTTCTTTAATATCAACCCGACCAATTTCAATATCATCTAACAAATACCTGCACTAGTTAATTTTTTAGGTACTATATCCATTTTAATAATGCTCAATGATTAGATTTAAGATCCAGGAATGTGAGTCACATAATCTATCTACCGATTCAATTCTAATGTCCATTAAAGTTATCAATTTCCAATCTTATATAGACCCCTCAAAATTTTCATGAGACACTAGAGTTCTAAATCAATTCCCTTCGTGTTTAAAAAAAAAAAAATGTTGCAAATCCTAACAAAAATTAAAGTCAAAATGTCAGCAAGAATATTAAGAAAACATATTTATTCATGATGAAGAGACGTGTGAACTTTTTTAAACACAAAATGTATCCCCTTTTCATGTTTACATTCTCCGACAACAAAAAGGTTGAGACTCAATAATGGAGTGTCTCTATTTGTTCCTGTGTCTTTGCACTTTTTTTATAAATAAATAACAAAAAAAAATTCCATTACGTTTTCAAGTCTTGGTTATTAATTAGATTGATATAATTGAAAGTTATGAACAAATCTTATTAAATAAAAGAGGATAAATTGCATTATGACATTCAATATATTTTAACATATTGTTAACCTTTGTTATGATAACAAATATATTCAATGAGTAAAGTTATTCCTCTTCGTATTCCTGTAGAGTCAAACTTTATATTGGAGGCACCCCTATGGCTGCAACTTTTAAATGTGTATATTACTTAAAAGCTTAGTATTTACTAAAAAAAGGTTTTATTAATAGTAAAATATTTTATTTTTTTTAACTTTTAAAGCCTTTTTCAAAGTTACAACAAATTATGATATTAAACTTGTCTATATTATTTATTTAACAAGATTTCATTCCTAGATTTTAAAAACCATTGGATAATTAAAAATGAAATCAAATTACGAAGACAAATTAGCTTTTCTAAAAGGTAGAAGAAATTATAATGTATCAAGAATCTTGATGAATTTATGTGTTCCAAACGTAAATTTGATTGTAACATAAAATATATACTCATGTAAGTTTTGATGTCAACTAAATATATGAGAAATCTTACTAATTATTAGAATATTTGATAATATATAAGTGATGTAAACTTAATTTTATAAGTTGATATTATAAAATTGAGTTAGTCATTTTGAATCTATTTTAGTAAGAGTTTGTTGATGATAGGTAAAGAAATAAATTTAAAGTTTAAAATTTCAAATTTAGGGTTTAAAGTTCAACTCAACCTTATAAAATCCTCTTATTATCTATATATAATTTAAAAAATAAAAATATCTTTGATGTCTACTTTTTAAATAGCCATATTGTCAAAATACTTTTACAATCTCATTCACTCTTACATTATTCTTGAAATTTTTTTAAAAATAACTATTATGAAAAATAATAAATTGTCATAGATCATAATATAAACTTGAATTTGTAATTTCATTAGCGAGGAACTCAAGTTCCTTACACTTCAACCGACAAATATTGGTAATTTGATAATTTGATTAATGAATTTTGAGTAGAAGTATTCTCAATGTTTAATTAATTTAAATTGTGAACATTTAAAATAAGAGAGATAATTTAAACATTATAACTAAAAAAAGATTAAGTTTAAAATTAAAACCATAAAAAATTAAAATTTTATATATAAAAAAAAATACACGTCAATCACAAATAAGTGGATTCTATTTGGACGTTGATACATTAACACTATATAGAATAAAAACATATACCTAACATCTTAAATAAATTAATATTTAATTATATTTATTTAATTTTTTAATTTAGAATGTTATTATATTATTATAAGAACTTGTGAAGTGTGTGTTTTTTACCCCCACTTTTTGACTCTTTTGATTCACCATCCCTATATATATCATACCAGGGTGAAGGCTAAGAAATGCATTAGAACACTCTCTTTCTTTGCCTTCTTAGTTTTCCCTACCAATATTGCATAAACTTTACAAGGCAAAGAAAAGAAAATATAAGAATTGAATACCAAACCCAAAGGAGAAGCTAACAAGTTTAGAAAGCAGAGTCTAATGGCCTCTAGTGTTGTTGTTGGTCAGTATCTGACTAAAACACCAGTGCAGTTTGAGAATTTTGATGATGAAAACATTGTAACATCATCTGCTAATAATGGAAAGAAGGAGTGTAATGGAACACCTAAAGACACATCTCCTGCACTTCCTGGGTGGTATGCTGATGTATCTTGGCCAGGTAACTCTCTCTAAGGACCCTTCAATTTCAATTACTTCACTCTTTTCTTTTAGGTTTTAATCTGGTGCCTTTTGTGCTAATTATTTTAAATTTGGCTGTGTAAAAAAATGGTATCTTGATAATGTTAAAAGAACTTTTGTGAAGTTGTTTTAAAAAAGTATAAATAAATTTTTAAGACCAGAAAAATGTGTTGCTGACTTGTGTTTGTACCCATATTGACATGTCATTTTCAAATTTTTACACTAATATAAAAAAACGTTGGAGTGGTTTTTTTAGTGCTTATTATAATAGAAGGAATGGTGTAAAAAGTGTAACAAGAACACTTTATTACTTTCAGTAGTTGTAACATTTTGAAGTACTAACCACACACCAACAATTGTACAGGAGAAGCGCACATATATAAAATGGAAAAAATCATATTCCAAGGAAAATCAGAATTCCAAGAGCTTCTTGTGTTTGAGGTACCTATTAATCATTTGATTTGTTTTTATAATTTTGTTACTAATTGATTTTAATGCAACTTTTCGTAATCCATTTTTTCTCTCATCTCTACAGTGTAGGGGTTAGCATGTGAGCATAGTTTCGTGTATCTGGTCATGTATATTATCACATTAATACACATTAGAAATAGTTTGTGCACTGTTTCTAGGATAATATTGTCATGTTTTCAAGAAATAAAAGAATATTTACGTATTTCTGCAAATTATTTTGACATATTTTTGTCTATTTCCTACCAATAAAATAAAATAAGAGTCGTAATATTGACAATCTCTTTTAATATTATTTACATTATTTAATTATAAATTTATTTTTTATTATATATATTTTTAAATTATCACATTAAAAATCGTAAATAATTCAACAAATTGTTGTGAATTGTACAGTCATCCAGACATGGGAAGGTTGCAATTCTGGATGGGTATATCCAGCTGACAGAGAATGATGAATTTGCTTACCAAGAGATGCTCACTCACCTTGCACTCTGTTCCGTTCCAAATCCAAAGAAGGTTTTTTTTTTGTTCTTCATCGATTATTGGTTTTTATATCAATTTTAATGGAAGAGGAAGCATTTATGAAACAACACAGAAAGAAAACGTAATGTGATTCCTAAATTTGTTAAACAAGGGATTGATGATGATTGCAGGTACTGGTAGTTGGAGGGGGAGATGGTGGAATTCTTAGGGAAATATCACGTCATTCATCTGTTCAGCATATTGATATATGTGAAATAGACAAAATGGTGATTGATGTAAGTCTTCAACTTAACATTCCTTAGATCCACTTTTAATCAACTTTCACTGATATTGGTTTCTTATGCTTTTGATTATACACTATATAGGTTTATAAGAAGTTTTTCCCAGATATAGCGGTTGGTTACAAGGATCCCCGAGTACATGTTCATATCAGAGATGGTAAAAATTTAAACCACTTGTTTTTATCTGATAGAATAAACATGATCGTATATTATGTTAGAACAAATTTTATAGTAATATTTGCATACGAAAGAAAATAAGGAAAAAAGACAACATAAAAGTTTAATAAGATACATAAATTTAACCTTAATTTAATTTTACAAAAACTTGACTTGGAAGGTAAGGTTTGTCGTCACTTATATGTTACAAATTAGTTTTCTTTTAATTGATATAAAATCTTCGACTCACTCATGTTGAGATTGTCAATCCTGCATAATACTAGATATTTATGAATAATCTCAATATTAAATTTTATTAAAATAGATTCTAAAAAATATACAATTTTAATAAGTAAACTTTAATCATACAAAATGAAATTTGCATAGGAATAAGTCTTATCTTTTATGAATGTGGGTCTCCAACAAATTATTTTGTAGAAATTGATGTTTGAGCTATATTAATCCATACTTTCACTAAATTTCTAACAAACATATGCAGGAATTGCGTTCATCAATTCTGTTCCTAAGGGCACTTACGATGTCATTATATTGGATGCTTTTCAACCAATGGGTAAAACACCATTCCTTCAGTCAATTTTTTATTTAAAATTGGAGCTGACGTGACGAAAGAACACAGACATTTATTCATTAAAAAGAAACAAAAAGTAGTTTAAAGTTGTGAAGGGACGCAATGTGATGCAGGACCTATTGCTGAAGTTCTTGCGGATAAATGCTTCTTAGATTCAGTAGCAAATGCTCTTCGAGCTGGTGGAGTGTTGTCTGCTCCAGCAGATAGCTTGTGGCATAAGAACTTTGTAGTTGCAGATACCATAGACAAATGCAAGAATATATTCAAAGGCTCTGTTAACTATGCTTGGACCACAGTTCCTACATATGCAAGGCACTTCTTATTTAACTACATATTTACATATTTGAACTCTAGATATTAGGAAAAGCTTTTGGTGAGAAGTGTTTATTTGTTTTTGTTTACCAGTGGAGTGATTGGATTCATGCTTTGCTCCACAAAAGGTCCCCCGGTGAATTTCAAACGCCCAATAAATCCATTGAACCCAGAGCAAAATGGGGTAGCAAAGGGACCTCCTAAGTTTTATAACTCAGAGGTAGTCCATTGAAACAATTCCTGTTCATGTTCAAGGGTTAACTTTCTTCCTTTGCTTTATTCTCTTTCCAACTTAAGACTTAACTCCTCTCTCATCGCCTTTTGTTTTTGTTATGACAGATCCATTCTGCTGCATTCTGTCTTCCTTCTTTTGTCGACAAGGCTATTGATCCAAAAAGATATTGATAAGAAAACAGAGTAATAAGGACTTGTTGTTATCCTTTGTACTGGGTTGTTTTGTATTTGTACAAGTCAAAGGTTGCACATGCAAAACTATTATAAAGATGAAAAGTTGATAACCTGTCAAGTCATTTCTTAATTATTACTTTAATTACAGTCACTAATTGATGAACAATGCAACTCATGCACTTCATACTTGGCACAGTGAGAAAGAGCTAATAAAAATGGTTGGTTATTGACTTCACTAATAAGTTATACTACTTCCAACAACTTGTATTTTTTATAAATTTGGAAAATTTAGTGTTTGTTAACGAAAAATGCGAAAGATATTAAGATGCATTAAGTAAGAACACGACTGAATTGTTGATAGTAAAATTTAAAAAATATTGGAATAAATATAATGTTGTATTTGCATTTGGTACAATTTTAGACCCAAGGATGAACTTAGAAACATTGAGTTTTTGCTTTGAAAAAATATTCACTTATGGGAGCTGGGATTGGAAAAAATAAAGGAAAAATTGTACAAACTTTTTGCTAAATATTCTAGCAAAGGTTTGAAAACATCATCAAATGTTCAAAAGCGTAAGCGTGGACAATCTTTGTCCTTGTCTACTTCCACATAAAAACAACAAAGAGTAACGATTGAATCCTAAAAATCCATTTAGATTAATCCTCATTTGCATTCAATAACGATAATAAAATTCTATGATATTGATGCACATCTACCATTACTTTTATTGGGTTGACCTGTTTTGAAGGTTATCTTATTGACTTTCACTCTCTAGGAGAACATCCCAGTCTCCTAGAGGTTGAACTAGTTCATCGTCTTCACTTAATGATTTCTCATTATCCATCTTTTCAACCAAGAACTTAAAGAACAAATTAATTTCTTTTAAGAAAATATCAACCGAGATAGATTCAACGATAACCACTATCAAGATGACTTGACATGACTCTTGAGCCTCTTGTTCATCACTTGAAAGATATTCAAAACAATTTTGCAAGACTAAATCTTGAAAAAAAAATTAGAAGTAACATGTTTCGCAACAACTAATTTAGGACTTGTTGCATTAGTTACATATTTGAGATGAGAGAATCCTTCTAAGAGACCATAATTTTCAAGGAGTCAATGAGTCATTTTTTTAACAAATTATTTTATTCATGTACATCCTCCAAGAAGGGCATATCAGTATATCCAAAGAGGACAAATCAACAAAAATATCATCCTAAGATCCTGAACTAGCCCCTATATCTTTAAGAGATTTCTTAAACTTTTGACGAGATCCACCCTCCACTTGGTCAACAACTCTCTCAGCTTCCACCACCCTACATTACGAACATATACATAATATATTTGTACATCTAGCATAAAATTTTGTTCTCTCTAACACTAACTATTGAGAGTATAACAACACGTTTGGACAAAACAACATTCAATTTGTCTGTGTTATCAAAGTTATCATGTGAAGTTTTATGATGTCGTTTGTTAAAATATCATTTTCTATCATTTTTTTACTTAAGAGTAAAATGGAATGGAGGCAACTTCTAATAAGGATTATGGTTACTCAAACTATTTTTTATTATGCGAGTATTTAACGGCAGATTAGAAGTAGCTCACTTGTAAGCTTTCTATCAAAGCCAAAGTAGCTCACTTGTAAGTTACCTCAGAGAATAATCTGAGATGAAGCAATCTTAATTAAGACTTGAGACCGCTTCAGCTAAATCTGTTGGGTTAGACTACAGAAGACCATACATTTTGCTTCTTTTTAACATGAATAAAGATAAAACACAATAAAGCTGTCAACATGACTATGTGACGTGTGTGTATATATATTGTAGAATTTCTGATTCATCCAAACAAATTTAAATTTATGAACACCTTCAAAACCTTTATTCGAACAGCTGAATCGTACATAATGACAGGAATCAAATATCAAATTTCTACATTCCATCACTTTGCAACAGGTTACTTTCTTTTTGAACAGTGGAACCAGATACAGATAACAATGAATACTCTATACAGTATACAAGTAAGTGGAATAAAAACCGTAAGGTCAAAAGAATCCTGTAACAAGGAGTATATGAAGAATTTACATATTGCTGGTGATTGATTGTACTATAAATACCGGCGGCTAGACCCTAGCAACCCTCGCAACTGAATAGCATTGGCAAGAAAATAGAGTAAACTTAAAGAGGAATTTGGTTTGGATCAGGATCTTTTGGGGACATGGACATTATGCACAAACCGTAAGGTAGGAAAAAGTATACAGCTAAAAACACAAGAACACCAAGATCAGCCTCTTCACCAACTGCTGGACGGCGCGGACTGATCCAGTATATCTGGATTGCACACCAAAAACAGTACAAGGAAGCTATGGATATCATAAGTAGCATCGACTGATATGACTTTTTCTTTATGGAGTTTGAGGAACTTGCTCTGCGTGGCAATAAAGGAGACAAAAAGTCAAAACCATTTTCTGTTTATGATATACGTTGATGATTAACATGGTAAGTTGCAAAAAATAAAAACCTGTTGATGTAAAAAAAGCCACCAATTAAGCAAGCACATAAGAAGCCAACTACAACAACAGCATCTGGGTTGACTGGTGCTCTACTTTGCCACCAGCCCGTGCTCAAAATCCAAGTGTACGTGGTTGTTTTCCCATTCTCCTGAGCGATTTGGGAGATAATACATATTTGTCAATCAGTTGTAGTACAACAGTAAATGTTCAGAACAAATTATGACAAAGTGAATGCAGCATTTGGCTTTTCTGTGGACACCATTAGATAATTTGCAGTCCAGCTCAAATAGCTAACACCACTATATTTGTAAATGCTATCATAAATAGGCAAGACGAATAGACTACATAGATCAGACATTTAATTAGGGGTTACTTTCACCGTGAGAAAGCAGAAAGAAAGGCAAATGTAATTGACTGGTATATTATACTTTTATATTAATCTTAAACTACTCTTAATCATTCGTATATTTAAATGGGATTTCAACAAATTCCTCAGCGTTTCCATTGTTTCAGTGAATTATGAGATTGGTTCGTTATTCTCAAATCAATGACTGCTTATATTTGGTCACCATTTTTTTCTGCTTTGCTAAATGTTTATTATGCGGAGACATGCTGGGATCTAATAGCAAGTGTGAAACTTGATTGTAGCGTGAGGTATATAAACAGTTAACTCTTCAATTATAATAACTAACTTTTGTGGTGTGATTCTCCAAGGACTCTCATCAATTGGTATCAACCAGGGTTAGTTCACAACCATCCCACACCGGCAGAGCGTGAGGGATGCTATTCTAATTGTTAAGGGTTTATAATCTGAAAATCTAGTTTTTTCTTTTTTACTTTAAATGTCCACAATGATAATTTAATACGAAAATAATTAAACTCCATACATTTATTCATTGTTTTCTCTGACTGATTGCAAAAATTTAGTGTAAAACTTGATTGAAACTTTACCTTATTAGAAATAAGAGAGGGTGAGAGAAAAGAGAAACTGAATAACAAACTATTCACTACCATACTTGGGTGTGGGGTGCCATGTTGCTTGACATAGTTAGGATATGATGAATCTAGAATGTTTTTTTCAATTTTCTTAATCACATACATGCACATAAACCAAAACATTGATTTATATTCCACATTTTTCAACATGAGATGGCAAGCTTTTATTTATTTTTCCCACATTTTCCATCGCCATCAATGCATCTAAAGAGTCGGTGAATGACTGATTTAATCTATTTATTTTGTACAATTTGAACCTAAAAGCTCATACAAACTATTCAAACTCCTCAGGGCTAAGTTACCCAGTAGACGATGAGTAATCTAAAGTCACAACAACAAAAACTTAAAAATCAAAGGAAAATGGATGTTTCTCATGATAGCGACCAATGAGGCCAATACTAATGGGGAAAAGTAGCCGAACAGAACTATTAATAGCAATCAATTATGCTTCGGCAATTTATATAATGAACGAAGCACTAATCCTTTAGAGAATGATTCCTTTTCACACAGGACAAACAAAACATGCCATGCCACGCTGATTCAGTTATCCTTAGTCACTAATTATACAATTTCTTGTTTTCTGATGGATAAGAAGTGTAGGATAGTAATCTCCCTAAAGACTTGATGATAGCCATGATAAAGATCCAGTATCCCAAGATAAAACAATCTCCATAAAGACTTGACAGCGCTTGAACTAAAGCTTTTGGGTTACTTTACCAATTTATTAGGTCATAGAAAAGCAGACATGCATAGAAGAAAACATATTACCTCAAAGAGATCATCAAGAAAGAAGTGGGTAAAAGAGCCAGCAGATATCAAGAAAAAGCATTGCATCCTCGTAAGGGGCACCTGCAATCCGAAGTTAAAAAAGTAGGAAATCATGAATTTTGAGGAAGGAGGAAAGAAAAAGAGTAACAGACCCTGGAGACGGAATCAAGAAGGTGTGTGCGAAGAAGGTAGGAGGATATCCGAGAATAGAGAAAAGAGAGAGGAAGAGCCAAAATAAGGATGTAATAGAAAGGATGGTGGATGAGATTGGCAAGAGCGGATCCCAAAGCATGAGCAGTGGCACCAGAAAGTGAACCAAGCCACTCTGAGAAAGAACCAATATCAGGGCCAAAGAAGGAGTTTAGTGTGTAGGTGAGTGTGTGGTGAGGACTAAACCTTCCATTGGAGATGGTTGTGAGAGCCAAAGCAGAGGCCATGGCATACATCAGGTGAGGACCAGGGCCTGGCATTGCCTCCAACAACCTAGTTTCACTTCCAACAAACAATACTCCAATTAAGCACACATCACCCCTTTTCACTCTTCAACAAAACTAACCACCTCAATAACTATTCTAATCCAACTTTGTTAGTTAGTTATCTTGGATACTGATACTCTTTCTTTTTTTGCCACTTTTACCCTGCATGTTCCAAATCACCCACAATACCAACCCTTCTCAATTTGCCCAAACACGTCTCTATCAGTACAAACATCTAACAAATAATTAAGTTCAAATAAGTTTTAAGTAACATTCTATTATTATTATTATTATTATTTATATTCACATTTCAAAATCATGTAACATATGTATAAGTAATATATCAGCAGTAGAAGATATGATATATTAAGAACTTAAAACTTATTTAAGTAAATAATTTAACATATATTTTTAGTAAATTTAGTATTAGTATGTCATAAATGATTTTAAATTTATAAAAAATATTTTAATTATTTTTAAATGCTTGTTAAAAAATAGTCAAAAAATATGTTTTCTTTTTAATAAACTCATTTGTATCTTTTAGAGATATAAAGTGAGGGTAAGTTCATGAAAGAATTTTGGTGATATCTAGATTTTTGATATTTTCTTTACATGCTATTAATATGTTAGTATGTAATTAATGATAAATATTAAATATCTTAGATCATTTTAAATTAAAGGTTATAATATAGAGTCTTCTTTTTATATATAAAAAAAAAATTCATGTTAGACATCATTATGCTACTTGAGTCTATCACACCTCAAGTAACAACAATCATTTCTCATCACATGAAAAAAAATATTATTAAAAAAAAATACAAAAAATATGGAAGACTAGACCAAAACTCATATGTTAACAAAAACGATACATAAGTAGACTATACCTAGTAATAAAGAATTCTAAGATTAGATGAAAACCTATTATACCAATGAAAGGATTCTCTATGAATAAATCCTAAATTAGCCAACTTATCAGCACACGCATTCCCTTCACGAAAAATACGAGTAACCCTAAACCTGATTTTTTCATACTAATTAAGACAAGTATTTCATTGATTGCAAAACATCCAAGAAACATTTGTCCTAGCAGTAAACGCAGCACAAACCAAGACAGAGTCACATTCCATCAAGACATTAGTAAGACTCAATTTTTGAGCTTCCTCCAAACCATATATAACTCCATAAAAATCAGCAACCAAAGTCATCTGAACATCAAGAAATGTAGAGAAAGCTCCAATAAACTCTACCACGAAAAATACTTTCACAAGGGGCAAGACATGGATAACCCCTAACATCCCCATCCGTATTACTTTTATAAGTATAGAGTCTTCTTTAACTTTAACGTGAATTTTATGAAGTTATATCTATCTTGTAACTTTTTTTAAATGGAAAAATATAATACTTATATTTTAATAATTTTTATCTACATTTTGACTTTATAAACTTAAAAACAATATATATTTTTTAAATTAGAAGTTAAATTTTATTTAATATCAACACACTTTAGTATGATATTTTATAAAATTCAGATGTTATGCTTATTATACTGTACATTCTTATATAAAAGAAAAGTATGTGATTTGGTAAGTGTGTGTCAATGCATTTTTTATTTTTTTTTAGCTTATATTTTTATCTCTTATTTAAGTAAGATAAACCTAAATGCTAGTATTTTAAAATGATTTTTTTTATTCTTCTTCACTTAGTTGTTGAGTACCTTTTTTTTTGCTCTCCTCAATTTTATCTTGTTCTCTCTCTTGAGTACTTATTCATCTTTCTCATATTATTAATCTTTGTTAAATAATTGTTTTTACTCATACTTCTTTCCATTTTGGATTGACACAATTGTTTGAGCAAAAAACAAATGTTCATGTGTCAAGCAATTCTTATTGATTATCTCATATGCTTGATTGAAAAGGAAAAAATAAGATAAAATAAAATGTTCAGGATAATCTAATAGTTAATATTATATATTGTTTAATATTTAAATTTTTATACATGCACTTTAGTTAACTTTGTTATATTTTTAACATAATTTGTATTCAAGACTCTTTCTTTTACATTAGAAATAATTACAACAATAATTCTAATTTGAAATAACGCAGTAAGTCAAGTATGTCAATTCTAAATTTACAATGATTACTATGACAAATAAATTTAAAATCATCACAATAAATACTTTATTTGAAGTTTAATTTAGAATCAATATAATAAATCTTATTATATTTACAAGTTTATTACTGTACTACTTCTGACGACGAGTTAATCAGAATTAATATATTAAGTTATTATTAAATATTATTTTTACATATTTAAATTTTAAAAAATTCACTAACATTGATATTCTAAATTATATTATGATATCATCTAAATATGAATTTTAGTTTTATTTTTTACAATTTTATTCAAATCCTAATACAAAATATTCCAATTCGTTTATGAATACTCTTATCCACTTAAAATAGATGTGATAGTGATATAAGTTGTAACAAAACATTAATTGGTATTTTTTATTTTAAAAAATGTAGATAAAGCAACACATTTAAATATATTTTTAGCATTCAATTTGTGGCTCTATTTATAATAATGTTTTAAATTAATTTTTAAATATATGCTAAAATGAAATATTTTTTCAAAAATAAGTATACATTTATTATTTGTTTAATTAAATGATTCTAAAATATTTGTCTGATTTGTGCGCCAAATAAATATAACTTTTCGTTTTTTTGGTTACTTTTAATGGAAACAAGAAATATATTTCAGCTTTAATACATTTTTTTTTTCTTTTTAATATGTTAAGTGATTATAGAAATACTTGTATGATTTGTGTGACAAATTAATGATTATTTTAATGTGACATTATTTATTATTATTATTATTATTTTTTGGAAGTGAAATTTTTTATCGGATACTTCTTTTCTTATTCAACCAAAAAATAATATATTAAATTCCGCTGGTACTTAAAGAAAAACTTCTGTTGGTATATAGTTTTGTCTAAATAATTTATAGTTTAAAATTATTTATCAAAATGAACAATCTTTTATGAAAAAAAAAAGAAAAATTCAAAGGTATTTTTTTTATCAGCCAAAAGAAAAATCCAAAGGTGTTAATGAACATTTTGTAAATAAACAGGGATAAATTTTACGGAGAAACTGTCTATTTTCATTTATTCAAGCAAACGTGGTAAAACAGAGAAATTTAAAAAAAAAAGGATAAAGCAAGTTATTGTAGTTGTAAGAGATAAAACAATTCCCTTACTTACGTTACGATTTGACATTTCAAGGTTTTAAAAATTATTGCTTATATTATAGGTATTGTAAATAATTAAAAAGCTTTAAAAATATTGATTTTAAGATGTTTTTTTTGTTAAAAGTTAAAGATATTTGATCACGTATAATATTTCTGAAATTCAAAATGTTGAGGTTATGGATTCAAAGAAAAGGCTTAATTTTGGAAGCAAAATACTATAACTTTTTATGTGATTTATTTAGAAATAAATATATAATAAAAAATATATTTTGATTTAAATAAAAAAATATTATTAGAAATTGTAATGTGATTATATAAAAAAAAATGAGTTGTTTTGAAATTTGATGTATGATTGTTATTTTTATTTGCCATGCTTCTCTATGCTATTTGAGTTTGTTTTGGAACATTGTGGTTTAGACAATAATGTATCTTTCTCTTGTTTAAACTAACTTATTACTATTTTTATGCTTTCTTTATTGTTGTAATTAACTTTCTCTAATAGGACATTTTCACTTTCATGCTCCTAACGACAACATCAAACATCCTCTTTTGCAAACTTCACATGTTCCTCACTGTTTTAATCATGTCCACAATTTTAGATTTGAAAAGTGATAAAAGGAAATGATGGCCAATTTTAGAAGAAAAAAAATATTAACTACCATCTTATTTATTATCTTTTATATCAATCACACACATTTACACACTTTTTTTTTTCATTTTTCTCCAATTTTCATTAAATTCAATATTTTTTACTTTGTGCAAATCATGTACCCAATCATATTAACTAAACAAATATTGTGGGCACACAATGTAACAAAAGTAAGACAATTAAGGAATTTGGTTTAGGTTAAAAAAAGAGACGTGTCATGTAATCCAAGAAAAAAAAGGATGAAATTTACTCTTTTAAATTAATTTGGTATATTTTGATATTGTGCAATGTTTGATTTTTTTTGTAAAGGTGCTTAAATATTTTCTTTTGAAAGTTAATACAAACTCTTAATTTAAGGTATTCATTTTACATAAAGATTTTTTTTTATATTATTTCATAGCACATGTTATAAAACATTTCCTTATTTTCTTGGAAAATTTTAAAACATTATCAATTTATTATACATAACACGTGAATTTATACCTTTTGAAATATTTTTTTCAGTTCAATTATTTACTTTTTATTTCATACAAAGTCCTTTTCTATAAAAAAAAATATTAATTCGTTTATTATCATTCATAAACAATCAATTTAAGTCATGATAAAAAAAGCAATTTAAAAAACTCTTTTTTTAGATCATGTTAATTTTTTATGAAAATAGATTTTGTTTTCAAATTAAGTTAGAAGATTTCGTTTATAATGTGTCTGGATGAAGAATTTTGAGAGAATAATTCATTTTTAAAGAGAAATTGAAATGTTTTATAATAAAATATGTTCTTTTTTCAAGAAATTGAAATTCTAAAATTTTAAAGAAAAATTTAATTTTTTACAACAAAAATAAGATGGTAAAAAATTGAAATTTTAAATTTTTTAAAAATAAAGAATTTTAAATTTAACAAAAAATATTAAGAATTTGAGATTTCTCATATTTTAAAACTTATATATTTTTTTGTCATATATTTTCTCCAAAATTGATTTTAGTTTGAGAATAATGATGTGATTAAAATACAGTTAAGATAATTACTTCTCAATTAATGTTAATTGGAGATTCTTGATTGATGTTGATAGAAGTTAATTTTTTTATTTAAATGATTAAAATTATTTTTGTTATTGTGAATCACTACTCTTTCTTATTTGATATTATTAATTAAGATTTTATCTATTAATGTCAAGGAGTGTAAAGTGATTTTTTTTTATTAACATATGAAATATGTTATGATTATGTTTTTTAATGTGTATAGTGATTATTTTCTCAGTGTTCTTCTAATTCAAATATAATGGATATGAATGTTATGCAAATGGAAGATTTCCTGTAGAAATCCAAGGTTACTGTTGGGATAGACTTACAGGTATGTTTGATCTAAAAACGTGTGAAAAGTGTAAAATCCTGATGAGAATCTGTTTGTGCTTCAAAGAAGATGCAGTTCAACTGTAAAACTCTTATTACATACCATGTTTCTCTTTCTCTATTCTTTTGACTTTTCACTTTCTATGTTTTCACAAATAAATATTCCAAAACGAAAAGGAACCTCAATTCAAAACTCAAGATTTCTTTTTTCAGCGTTTTATTATTCCACCTTAATAATAATTGTTACAATTGGAAAGAAAAGTCTTCCAACAGTCTTCCAAATTTCAACGTTTTCATCTTATTAAGTCCATTTCCAAACTCTCAAAATTTACACGTTTCTATCCTAACTCTTATTCCCTATGCTCTTTAAAAAAAAAAAAAAAAAAGTTGTTTCTATCCTAACCCTTATTCCTATGCTCTTAAAAAAAAGTTCTATTTTTTTATACTTTTCACATACTCAAGTCACATCTTTTCCTTCTCACCTTACTTTTCATATCATAGCATCTGGAAGTTTGTTTTTTTTGAGACAATCATGTAAATTGACCTCTCTTCATCTTGCAGGACCTCTTTCTTCTTTTCTTACTTTCTCTTCAATCATCCTTCACTTGCATAAAAAAAACTTTCTTTCATTAAGCATATCATTATTATACACAATTATTATACGTTAGTTATTATTATTGTACGCAATTAATTTGATAATGAAAGAATCATATAATTAGTACATCCTACATAATTAGCTTGCTTGTAATTTGGAAAGAAAAGTCTTCCTATACACTTATATTTCTTATACATGCATCATGCATGGAGTGATACTAAAATTTGCGGTGATAATTGCCTACAATAAATTTAAACCGTAAAATTTACACGTTTTTTTATCCTAACTCTTATCCCCTATTGTCTTAAAAAAAAAGGTGTTATTTTTACTTGCAATCTTTCACATACTCAAGTTACCTCTTTTCCTTTTCACCTCACTTTTCATGTCATAGTGTCTGTAAATTTGTTGCTCTTCAATCATCCTTCACTTGCATACTTCACTTGCATAAAAGAAACTTTCTTTCCTCAAGCATATCATTATTATACACAATTATTATATGTAATTATTATACGTTACTTATTGTATGTAATTAATTTGATAATGATAAAATCTCATGATTAGTGGATACACAATTATTATAGGTTAGTTATTGTACGTAATTAATTTGATAATGATAGAATCGCATGATTAGTACATCACTACATAATTAGCTTGTAATTTGGAAAGAAAAGTTTTCGTATACACTTATATTTCATGTACATGCATCATGCATGAAGTGATATTAAATTTGCGGCGGCGATAATTGTCTACAATATCGTACAATAAATTTAAACTGTAAAATTTAATTTACAAAGTTTATCCTCAAAAACAACAAAATAGCTAAGCAACATAGTATTTTGTTAAACCTAACACTTTTTTAGATAAATAAAAAAAATAAGATTAAAGATAATAAATAAATAAAATAAATAGAGATATAAAAATTGTTATAACAAATTTATTTAATTCTTATAACTTTATTATTTAATTTATCACCGCATATGAAAGACGATCAAAGGAAAAAACAACATTCTTGAATTGCAGAGCCATTTCCTATACTCTAACTTTGGATCAGGTAAGGCATTGCTTCCTTTACTTTTCTTTCTTTCTTGCCATTGGGTTCCTTTGACAATGCGGCATTGGGATTAATTTTGGTGCTGTTTATTTGGTGAGAAACTATTTTGATCAAGGGGATACGATTTTGCATGTGCACGTTAGATCTCTAAGTACAAGCTTATACCATTGGTTAAATTGTAAAGAGTGGATTTTACTCATAATCCTTAACGGCTGACCTTCTAATCTTTAACTTATGGTTTCCTGATTGTTATCATTAGTAGTTCTTTCTAAAATGTTTCCATGTTCAATATAATAATACTCAAAATTAAGAGAGAAAACAAAGATTTAAAAAAAAAAAAAAAAAACTCACGCAACGGGTGTAAGTCTTCAGTGTAGTAGTAAAAAAAGAATCCAATTTCTGGAGTGGTTTTGCTTAGATTTTGTTCTTTTACCTTCTTTTGCCATATATGGATTGCAGAAAGACAAATTTGAACAATGTTCTATGATAAGGATGAATTAGTAGTCATTTATTTGTTGCATTGATTTGAAATTCCTTCAGTGGTTATGGTGTTATTTGTTGGTTGAACATTGTTATCTTTTAATTATTCCTTAGACATACTTAAAATGTTTACTGAGGTTAGGGAGATACTCCTTATGTACTCATTTGATTAATGTATTTAGTTGTTAGACAATGTAAGCAATCATATCCATTTTCGATGATGTGAGTCAGCATGCTTCTGTGGTAAGTCTGATGGGCTGTTCGCAAATCATATAACGCATCCTCAATCACAAGGTTCATATGATATATTCAGAGAAGAAATTGTGTGAAAGAATAGTAACCGATTACAGAAGATCAGGAGATGATTAATTGCTAGAGTTTGAGTTCAGTTTTCTAGAGAAGTGGATGATTGGAAGATGAAAACACTGAAGCTATTATATCCTTAATTAGACTCTCTTCAATTTCCTCTCTGAAGAGAGTTCTATTTGTTTTTATTTAGAGAATTTTGTGCTTAAAAGGAAATTTTATTGGTGGTAGGATCACAATCATCACATCCATTTATGATATAATGTATGCTGTGCTTCTCCTAGTGTTGCTTAGATAGTGGAATGGTACATTTTAATTAATGACTTGTTGAATTTTTGGTTTCAAATCTCTATAATGGTGTTGAGGGAAACTAATAATTGGAAAAAAGCTTATCTGATTATATGAGCAGCTTTGTCAACCATTTTCATGTCCATGCAAGTAATATTTATTAGATTGTCAGTTTCAACAATTTTCATTGGGAGAATTTGATAACAGTGATCAAGCAGCCAAATAATTGTAGTTCTGTTGTGATCTTTCATGTTATAATTAATAGCTATTTCTCTTCCATTTTCACAGGTTTCTGGCCGCATTCAAGAATTTGCAGTTCTGAGCACTGGATCATAGTTAAAGTTCACATTGCTCACCAATTCACTATTGTAGCAAAGATGGTGGAAAGGTCGGGCTCCAATTTGTCTGACTTGGTATCTGAGGACAGTTTGAATTCTCCTCGAACTCCAGGAGATCTTCCTCAAACCCTGTCTACTCTTCTAGGAATTATGACTGATGTTGATGGCAAAGTAAGGGACAATGATGATTCAAAAGCTTTCTCATCAGAACAACATCAGAAGATCATTATAGTAGCAAATTTTCTCCCTCTCAATGCTCAAAAGGATAAAATGTCTGGCAAATGGTGCTTCACATATGATGAAGATTCAATCTTGTTGCCATTAAAGGATGGTCTCTCTTCTAACACTGAGGTTTTTTATGTGGGTTCTCTGAAGATTGATGTTGATGTCAGTGAACAAGAGAATGTTTCTCTTCAGCTACAAGAGAAATTCAATTGCTTGCCTACCTTTATTCCTTCAGACCTACAGAAACAATTTTATGATGGATTCTGCAAGCGACATTTGTGGCCGCTATTCCATTACATGTTGCCCTTTAATCCAGGCGGCAACCGCTTTGACAACTCACTGTGGAAAGCTTACGTTTCTGTTAACAAAATATTTGCTGATAAAGTCACGGAGGTTATTAATCCAGAGCTTGATTATGTATGGGTTCATGATTATCATCTCTTGGTTATTGCAACATTTCTACGGAAGCGATACAATTGGATCAAGCTAGGATTTTTTCTCCACTCTCCATTTCCTTCATCAGAAATTTACCGGGCTTTACCTGTCAGGGATGAAATTTTGAAAGCATTGCTTAATGCAGATTTAATTGGCTTTCATACATTTGATTATGCTCGCCACTTTCTTTCTTGCTGCAGTCAAATTCTTGGCTTAAAATATGAATCCAAAAGGGGTTACATCAAGCTTGAATACTTTGGCCGCATAATAGTAATTAAATTGTCTATAGGGATTGATATGTGTCGACTTCAATCTGCCTTGAATCACCCTTCTTTTACATTCCATGTCAGAGAAATTTGCGAGAAGTTCAAGGGGAAAAAGCTTATTCTTGGAGTTGATGATATGGACATTTTTAAAGGTATCAGCCTAAAGTTAATGGGCATTGAGCAACTCCTTCAGCAATATCCTGAATTTCAGGGTGAATTAATACTTGTTCAGATTGTAAATCCAGCAAGGAGTACTGGTAAGGATGTAGATGAGGCAAGGAATGAGGTGCACGTTATTGCCAACAGGATAAATACAAGTTTTGGTTTTCCAGATTATAAACCTGTCATCATCATGGATCGTCATGTTCCAATGTATGAGAAGGCATCCTACTATGCTTTAGCAGAATGTTGTATAGTGAATGCAGTGCGGGATGGTATGAATTTGGTTCCTTACGAGTACATTGTCTGCAGGGAGGGAGGTCCTAATAGGGATAAAACTTTACACATTGGTTCTGATCCCCCTCGAACAAGTGCAGTTGTTGTTTCTGAGTTTATTGGTTGTTCACCGTCTCTAAGTGGGGCAATCAGGGTAAACCCATGGGATATTAATGCTTTTGCCAATGCACTGAATTTGGCAATCAGAATGCCCAGTGGAGAGAAACAGTTGCGGCATGAGAAACACTATCGATACATTAGCTCTCATGATGTAGCTTACTGGGCCAAAAGTTTTCTGCACGATCTTGAGCATTCATGCAAGGATCACCAGAGCAAAAATTGCTGGGCGATAGGCCTTGGCCTTAATTTCAGAGTTTTTTCGCTTTCTCCTACTTTCAGGAAGCTTAACAAAAGCCATGCTGTTTCTTCATATAAAAGGACAAATTGCAGGGCATTATTTTTGGATTGTGACGACATAGTTGTCCCTTCCATTGATAATACCCCAAGTCCTGAAATTATAGATGTTCTAAATAACCTTTGCAGTGACCCTAAAAACATTGTTTTCATACTAAGTGGCAGGGGGAAAACCACACTCAGTGAATGTTTTGATCAGTGTCAGAATCTCTGTTTAGCAGGGGAGCATGGTTATTTTATTAAGTGAGTTTTTCCACTCCTCAATTCATGTGCAATTCTGCTGATTGTTACAATGGAAATCCTCTATTTCATTTCTATCAAGAATGAGCAGGAAGGGAACAAAAGGATTAAGAAGGAAAAGATAGTGGTTTTTCATACATTCATGATGCATATATTTGTTTCTTATCAAGTGATTTTTTCCACCTTATTAGCAAGTTCTAAACTGATGATGTCATGTCTGGTCTTCTTGTCACAGATGGAGTCAACAGTCAACTTGGGAAATGAATCATACAAATATAGTTTCTTCTTGGAAAGAGATTGTTGAACCTGTGATGAGATTGTATACTGAGGCAACCGAGGGCTCCTATATAGAGACCAAAGAGAGTGCCTTGGTATGGCACTACTGTGATGCTGATCCGGAATTTGGAACTTGGCAAGCCAAGCAGCTCTTGGATCACCTCGAGGATTTATTTTCAAACGAACCAGTAACAGTAAAGAAAGGAAAACACATTATTGAAGTCAAGTCACAGGTATGTTGAATCTATCTCTTCAATTCCTAACTTGTGACTATCCTCATGTTTTTTAATAAAGACTATTCAACATTACAGGGGATGACTAAAGGGTTAGTTGTAGAGGACATCCTGTCTAAGATGACCAAGGATGGAAAATCCCCAGATTTTGTACTGTGTATAGGGGATGATAGATCTGATGAGGATATGTTTGAGAGCCTGCTGAGTAAACTTTACAGTGAAACCTCTTCTACTGCACCAGAGATCTTTGCATGCACTGTTGGTCAAAAACCAAGTAAAGCTGGGTACTATTTAGATGATACTGAGGATGTGATGATGCTTCTTCGAGATCTTAGCACAGTTTCAGTGCCTAAACCAGCATGTCTTGAAGAAAACTCTGGTGGAGAAACAGAATCAGCCTTCTTCAAGAACGTCTGAAATGCAAAACTTATTCAGTCTATTTTCTTAGTAGTTTTTTCATTAGAAGTCATGCTGCACAGAAGTAGTTTACATTCTCCGATCAAGAGGAAACTGAGGATTAAGTTTTAGACTGACAAGAGTTGTTTTTTTTTCTTGCTTTTGATTGTAGTTAGTAGCAAATGGATGCATATGTTGTCTTTTAGCCATACCTTTGATCCTAGGTTCTAAATGTAGATTTGAGAATACAATTGTTGTATAGCTTAACTGGATACAATCTCCCATTGCAAGGCCATTCACAATTTAAAACCATGTACCATTTTGCAAGGCTGGTGATTTTCATTGTGATGCCTTTTTTAAACAAAAATATGAGTATTATCCTTTTCTTTTATTATATCTGTGTATTTTTGGAAAGTATCTAAAAAGTAATATAAACAAAAGGATAAAATAAATATTTTTTTTCAATACTTGATTACAATTTATCATTTAGTTTCTTACCTGAGATCTAGTTTTCTTTTCTTTTCAAAATTTCACTATGAAAATAGTACACTGATGTCACAAGAAATTTAAATCTTACAAACAACAACAATAAAAGTGAATACGAGAATAAAATGTAAATAGTAATGAAAAATAAAAGTATATGTTTCAAGATTTAAGTTACCATTCCTGAGTGGTGGTCGTCATTATAGAAATGCTGGCATGTATGTATTGAGTAAAATGATGCTTTAATTTGGCATGTTAAGTTTCATATTTGTATGCATTTACTACAGACGAGAAATATAAAAAATAAAAAGAATATTATATGAATAATATAATTTAAAAGTTTTTAGGTTTCTTCTGAGAGATGAAATTATTTGTTTTTTAGGAAAATCCTACTCTGATACATAAAGTTTTTTTATATTAATAAAATGATAAAAGTTGCTTTTGAAAAACGCGAAGAGCTGAAATTATGTATAATCCAAAAATGTATGAAATGCACTTGGACTACGATGTTAAGAGTGATAAGTTATACAAGAAAAATGTTTTTTTAAGAGAAAATAATTATTAATATACGTCATAACCTGTCACAGGATATTTTGAACGAGTTATTCATCTATAATATAAATTATTTTATTGAAGTTGAACTTAAGAAGAATAAAAGAAAAAACATCAAAGGGCACATACCACATATAGGCAACTAGTATTAGTATAGCTAATTACCAATAGAATAGCTAAAATATTATTATAGTCCATAATTATTCAGAGTAACAAAACTTAAAAGAAAAGTGTATCATCCCACTCTTCCACGTGAGTATGTTTTCTATATCAATTACTATGTTTTTGGACATCTGATATATTGGAAATTTGATAAGGAATATATTGACTGTTTTTTCATGAGAATAAATCTATTGAATTATTAATCACATAAGTGATATTTATTAGTTGAAAATTTTATTTCTTAAACTAACGATCTTTAGGTCAAACTTCACAAAACTAACTCTAGTACTACCCGACAAAAATACACCACTTAACCAATCTCATATAAACTATAGATCAAGACATTAGTTAAAATAAGAGAAAAAAAATGGAGTGTGACTTGAAAATAACCAAAGATCAAACCTTTAATTGAATCATAGCAAATAATTCTAAATTATCAACCACCCACCTTTGAAAATGACATTATTCATGTGCTTCCAAGTCGCGTTAACTACTGCAATTCAAATCGCTCCTCAAACATCATTAATAGAATCAGAGGCGTTACACAACCTAAACTGTGAAAAAAAAAATTAAAAGTGGATCATTGTGACTCACTGATGTCACACCAAACCAAGCAAAACATTGACTTCATACAGGCCAAGCTATTCTGCACTCAAAAAACAAATGGCAACAAGTCTCTTCCTTCACCCCACAAAAACTACACAAAAGACTTTCAACCGTAATCCCACGCCTTTCTAAATTGACCCTAGTAGCAATCTTATTTTCTAACTCCCTCCAAGTAGAGACAAGTGCAGAAGGCACAACTTTAATCCTCCAAAACTTTTTGTACGCAGAGACAATCTCCCCTTCACGTGCCCTTCTTAAACAATTATAAGTAGAATTCACTAGGAATTCCCCATCTTTCCAAACCCAATTATCCATCTCTTCCAAGTCAAAGCTCAACTCTTGAAAATCGTGAAAAAAAAAACTCACCAAAGGCTTTTCCAATTAAAAAAGACTTCTCCTTCAAGTTAGTTGTCAGTCCCAAGAACCATTATTCTATTTCCCAAGCTCGGCCACCTTAGCATCTTTGCAAGAGCTCAAGGAGAACAACCTCGGATAGACATTCTTTAAAGTTCATCACCCGCCCAACAATCCTTCCAGAAGTAAACACGTGGATCAGACAACTTCAATCAACATAGACCCAGGACAACTTTGATCGACACAACCCATGACAACTTTGTTCGATAAGGGATCGGACAGACATAATTTTGATAAAAAAGAACAATATCTAAATAATGGTTTGATAATTTTATTTTATGTACAACTAATTAATAACCATTTTATAATATTACAATAATATAATAATAATAATATATTTTATAAATAAAGAAGTAAGTGGCCATTTTTCAAAGAAATATCATTATAGAATTGTTTTATTATTACAGCAAAAAGATAGAAGTCCTTAGTAGCTAAGTAAAGTTAGTTGTGATCGAGGAGGAAGTAAAAAGTCCTCAACACTGAAGCAGTGAGAAGCAACTGTCTTCGCCATAGTTTCCTGCCAAAATGCGATCCTCAACTGTTCGATGCTTCATCATCTTCACCCTGCTACTTCTCCTTTTGCAGGGTCACGCAACAACCCACAAACTTCTCTCTTCTCCTTTTTCAACCGCTCTCGAAACCCTCCAGAAACAACTCGGGTAAACCCTTTCCTCTTTCTCTCACTTTCTTTTTTCAATTATTTCTTAAGCAGTTCTTTTTTTCTGGGTCAGGTACACCTTCAAGAGCACTGATCTTCTCCGTCGAGCCATGACTCACGCCTCCTTCTCCGAAGAAAACAACAAAGCTTTCGCCATTCTTGGCGCCACCGTCATCGAAACCTCGGTCTCTTTCCACTTACTCTCCAAAGACGTTGATATTTCTCCCAAAGAGCTGAACCATCGATTGTCCCAAATCACCAACGTCGACTCTTCCTGCGCCGTCGACGGAACTCGATTCGGGTTGCACAAGATCGTTCGCGTCTCGCCCAAGACCAATTCCTCCGCCCCTGCTGTCGTTTGCGGCGCGTTCCGAGCAATCTTCGCTGCCATTTCTATTGACAGCGGCATGCCCGATAATGCAGGTAACGTCTTCTGGAACCTTCATGGCGGTGAGCTAGGATCTGCCGTGGCTATTTGAACTGAGTTCGGTTTTCTATTTTCTTACGTTTGTGTTTGCTGCTCAAGATACTTGATAGTGACTAGTGTGTTGGTTGTTTATAGCTCCTTTTGAAGTTAATCTAGTTGCTTTATTAGTGCTGGACCACTAGTTCTGTTGTGGAGCAGCGAATGATAATGTAGTGTGATGTTATAGCTACATGTCTGTTAACTGAATGAGTTATGAAGGTAGCTATGTAGCTTCTTTTTCTTTTTGCTGTTAGTTTATAGTTCTTTACTTCTGCTGTTATTGTAAAACTTAATGCTTAAATGAACTTGCTAAAGACACCTATGATATTGAATCGGTCCTCTCGAGTATGCGGATGTAGATTAGTCCTTTTTTTCTATTCTGCAATAATTATTTAAGTCAGTCTTCTCGAGTGTCAATCTACTTTTTTTCCTCGAAATACCCTTGGAGTTGAATATCTATTTGGTCTTTTAGTGGATGCTTTTGTTTTCTTTTACATCATGAAAGACAAAAATGTTGTTTGAAATCTTTGCAGGACTTTAATTTAAAGTTGGGGTTACTGGTTTATATATTTTAACCAGGTTTCTGTCCCTTTTTCTAATCTTTGCGCTGGTCTCTTCTGGGTAAATCTTCCTTACTTTTACTAATGGGTGAAATTATCACTAAAAGTTGATACTTGTTTCTTGTTTCATTTCTCAATTCTTAAACTCGTATTCTAGGAGCAAATACATAACTAGGAGCTAATACATTACTGCAGGTTGAGCAGAACCAATGTTTTTTATTAGGAATTTAAGCTTAACGCAATCTTACAAAATTGACTCATTGATCTTTGATTAGTTGATGTAGAATCTTCAACAAACTCATGTGTGTGACTATATAATGGGTGCTCCGATAACAGATGACCTTATAAGTTCAACAAACTCTCGTTAGAATAGACTCTATATAACCTTGATACGATTATCATACTAGGGTAGACTCTATAACTCTGATAATATATTAAGAGGTGGACTTTGAAGTGAGATTTGCATCCACTTATATATTATGAAATGTCTTTAGTTCTAGTTTAGTCGATGTGAGATCTCCAATAGAGATAAAGACACCTCATAGTATATAGATAGGTGTAAACCTTACTTTATGAACCCGTTTTGTAAGGTTGAGTTAGACTTAAAGTTCATCTCCTAATATGGTACCAGAGTCACTTAGAGTTTATCATAGCGAGAGTTTGTTGGGTTTATCAAGTCATCGTTATTAGGCCGTTATTGGATCATCCTCTAATATATAGATAAGGACATTTCATAGTATATAAGTAAATGCAAACCTTACCTCATGAGTCGATTGAGTTAAGTTTAAAGTTCATTCTTTTTTTATCTTTGAATGATAACTTCTAAGGGGTGTGTTAAGAGAAATAACATAATGAAGTGTTTATTGGAAAATGCTCAAGTCACAAGTGTTGAATAAGTAAGTTACTCTTTGAAGCTTACTGAAATAAACTTAAAAAAATAGGCCTATAGTTATAGGCTATATAAGTTATTCTCACAAGGCTAGCAAAACACTCAATTTTCATCTTAAAAAGTTCATGTAAGTTGAAATAAGGCTCGTTAAAGCTCTCTTAAAACCTCCTAAATGTTGGAGAGGGGAAGCAAGACTGTGGGATCCTCGTGGCTTTTGGAATGATGTGGATTATTATCAAATACCAATGCACCATTATATGATGACAATGCCTTCATATTAGTATCGTTGCAAGAAATTGTTCATCCTTATATGGTTTCTTATCTGTGTCATTAGATGAGTTTGATAATGGATGAGTTTATTTGTGCATTTTTTAAATGATTTTTTGTGTTTGTCTAATCTATTTATTTTTTAAAATAATCAGTTTTCTGTTTATTTTAATAAGTACACTTAAATAAGTGATTATTTTAAAAATACTTGTTTTAAGTTTAAACAAACTTGTCTAATGACATGAAAGAATAATGACAAACAGGGTGCACGAGAAAATAAATTGACGTGAAGGATACATAAAATCTGAAAGTATGGGTGCCCATTAATTCAAATCTATATAATTGGATTAATCTATATTTTCTAAAAAAAACATTTTGAATTTTTATAAATTTAGATTTGTATTCTTTTTTTTTGTCAATTGTCTGTACGCGGTACATAGATTTGTCAATAAGTATCTCTTGTGAACGGATATTAATAAGGTAATCAAGATATTAAATTATCTAATTTGTTCTTTTAAGGTTTACATAATGTATTTAGAACAGTGTAAATATGTTAAAATTCCCAATTCTAAAAAACATATTTAAAATAAGAAAACAAATGAATTTTAAGAAATTAAGTGAGAATAACGGATAATGAATCTCAAATTTTGTGTCAATTTCTGTATATTGCTTAAGATCTAGCTCATGCTATTTGTGAAGAATAATAAATAAAATTTAATTCTCAAATAATTTATAATCAAAATTATATATATATATATATATATATATATATATATAGATAGATAGATAGATTGAAATAAAAATATAATCCAAATGTACAGTTTGGATTGAGGTAGGCAATGGAACAGTTAAAATCGGATGATGTTATCAGACCTTTTTGTAGTGATTTTTGAACTTTCTGAATCCACCGACAAATTGTGTCTCCTGTTTAATTAATTTTATGAGTGAGATGTTTGGTGATTGGAGTTTTGATGATGAAAATAATATATATAATTGGGGAAAAATCCAAAATCTAAGGTATGATGACATTCCTTGGTTGAATGAATTAAGTCAACGTTGGTTCCTTTGAAATGGAGAACTGGGTGAGCTCTTTGACCATGTGCTTTGTTGCACATATTTTCCTGTTCAATAGTTTGACATTGTGAGTTGGGGGTGAAGCTGTGTCTTGATGGGAAAACGCATAGTTTAAGGGGGAAAGTGGTGATAAAATATACATCCTTTTGAAGAGCTCAGTGTTGAGTCCAAGCAGTCAGCCGAGTGGGAAATTGCGCTTGCGGCTGTATTTCATAACCGTCTTCTTTTTTCTGCGGGCGCCCTTAAACTTATTTTTATATTTATTTGTACAACAAATACACAAAATCTGACGTGACAGATAGATAAAAAAATTGAAAAAAAAGGATATAGTGAAAAAAGTGATGTTAGAATATTGTTAGGGATGGAGATAATATTAATAATAGAAAATAAAATAAAATGGGAAGTGAGTGGATGGTGCGTAGTGAGGGTGAAGAGACCCTATTAATATCTGGGAGAGGTCTCTGCTCTTCTTGCGTTTCTTCTGAACAACCGAAATCTGATCTGAGTTGCTGACATGTCCATCCAGTTTGAATCTGAATCCACTACCACTCCCACGGCCCAAGCCCAAGAGAGATCCAACCCTGCCTGCGCCTTACTATTACCCTCCTGCTGCCTGGGCCAACGACGCCGCTCCTCATGGTGGGAGCGCGTCCGCTCCACCTCCTGGTCCCACTCCAATTCATCTTCATCCAGTGACCGATGGTGGTCGCGTGGCCTCAGGGCGCTCAAGAAGCTTCGCGACTGGTCCGAGATCGTGGCGGGCCCCAGGTGGAAGACCTTCCTTCGCAAGTTCAACCGCAACCGCACCTCCAAGCGCATGCCCAAGTACCAGTATGACCCAATGAGTTACGCCCTCAACTTCGACGAGGGCCGTAACGGGGATTCCAACGACGACGCCGCCCTCCGCAATTTCTCCACGCGCTACGCTGCCGTCAACCTCAAGTCGCTTTCCCCCAAGGCCCGTGACTCCGACGACGCCGTTTTCGTGTGAGTGGTGGAGTGGGCGTGACACTACGCGTGTTTGACGCGGTGGCTCTTTGGTTGGTGGCTGAGGCTGCCCCTTCGCCTCACTTTTCACTTCTGATTTTCTTTGGCCAATTATTTTACTCTTATTTTTTTTCCTATATAGTATATACATCCATATAAATCTGAATGGTTGTTACTGTGTATATACACCCTTTTTATTTTAATTTTACTGAATTGTATCATAATTAATTCATTTTTTTTCTATGGTTGGAGCTTGGGTTGGGTGGGAGGATGATCCAGGAATTGGTCTTTGATTTGATTTGATAATAGCATTAGGTAGTGATTATGATTATTATTATTGTTATTATTATGTGGTGTGGATGGTGAAGAGGTGGGGTTTGCTTTTGGAATGGGCAACTGCAATGAATAGGCTTAGGTAGAAATTTGGTTATTTGTTTGGAGTGTGTGGTGTTCTTGAAGCCTAAAAAGTGTGACTTTATTGTTGTGATAAATGGTAGTGTGTAGTGTACGAGTGACCAATTCAGACAGACAAACAAACAGGAACAAATGCTCTTATCCCTCGCCAAACATACTTTCTTATAACCTACACTCTCTAAACATATATTATTCAATCAATAATTAGATTAAGACATTTCTTATCATCTTCATTGCCACTTTTTTTTTTCCTTCGAAATTTAAATCAACACTCTGACTCGCCAGTTCCATTTTTTTTATCTCTATTTTGTTTAATTTAATTTGTTCAAAAATATTGCCAGTGTACCAAATGAACTTTTCTTATTAATGACTTCATTTTATTTATTTATTAATAGAAAACACGTGTTCATAATATTTAATAAACATTGATAGAAAAAAACCCTAAAGAGAAAGAGGTATACACATTTAGTGGCATAACAAATATTAAAATACAAATTTAGAGTGGCATAACAAATATTAAAATACAAATTTAGAGTGGCATAACAAATATTAAAATTCCTTAATGTGCAGCAACTTGAACACCTACGACGAGTTATCTATAGTTTTATACTTGGACCATTTATTTGCATTTTCGTTAATTTCAATGCATATTCACATTCAGTATTGGTGTGATAAATTCATAAAACATGAATGTTGTTGCAATATTATCTCTATGGTCTTTGTAATGATGTATAATTATAAGTTGGATTTTTATGTTCTCTCTTTCTTTTTGTTATTATCTTAAAACAAAGAATTAAAAGAAAAATTATAAAAATTATTTATTAATATTAATTTAAAAAATTAAAAAGTAATTTTACTTTTAAGTAATTTATATGAAATAATAAAAATACTTCATTATATTAATAAAATAAGATATATTAAATAAATAAAAAATTGTGTACATGGTTATTTAAAATAATCATATATATATATATATATATATAAATTAAGGAACTCATGATATTGGAGAAAAAAGTAAAGCCTCAAATTAGCCTTCTAAACTATATCACTGCTTTTAGTTCTAAATATTTTTAAAATCTTTCCTCGGTCTCTCTCTCAATATCTAGCCACATATTATCTTAAAACTACTACTTCTGATTTCATAATTAACACAATTTATGATTGTGATAATAAGTCTTTTATTGATTTTTTTTTTTCTAGTCTTTTTAGTGTATACTATGTAATGATAGGCCTTTTAATAGTTTCTTGACCTATACTTAAAATTGATGGAGATTATAAGTTTTTTAAGTAACTTTTAAACTCATATATCACTAATCAAGTGTTATAAATTACTGACATGTGGATTTGTCTTGTATAGTGATATAATAAAAATCTGGCCAATCTCAAGTGTTGTCTTTAATAAGAAATACCAATAATTCTCCATTATTGTTTATTGTGAATGTTATACTTTTAACTAAAATAAATATTATTTCTATTGTATTAATATATATATATATTATTTGAATAATTTTTTTAATGAAAATCTTATTTTTTTATTTAATATTTCATATCGTTTTGTAAAATTGAATTATGTTTAAACTCTTTTTAATATAATATCAATGTTTATTGGATTTATTGTAAAATCGGTTATTGAAACATTCACTTAGTTTCATATATGATGTATATGTTTTAGTTAAAAAAGATGTCTTGGAAATCATAACCAAAGATAAGATAAAATAAATTCGTAATATATAATTTGAGATAATGAATCTTGTAGACTTAAACTCTCTTATTAATACTATATTTATTTTGGTAGGGATGTCTCATTGGAACAAAAGTGAATGTTTCATTGAAAAATGAGACACTTGTATAACTAAAGCTACATTTAGTTTGGTAGTGATGTAATTAATTTGTATCACTGATTCTTCGAGCACTTCCGTATTTTCTTCCTACACTTCCATACTTTTTTTTTTAAAATTTCAATAATACCCTTCTGAGTATATTGAAAAATGTGGTGCATTCTTCTTTATTTTCAAGTGTTGGTAGTTGTTTGTGGTGACTGGGGATAAACTTTGTAATTGAGATAAATTTTGTGGTGTTTTTATTGGTGATTGACTGTGTTTTCGTTCGCTTATCACAGAACCTCGAATACAACGATTTTTTTTGTCATTCCTTTCACACATGCTCAAATGATGGAATTGCCCTCTCAAACAATAACTGAAAAAAAAAATAGAAGTATTGCGGTTAAAAATGAGGTATGTGGTGCAATAAAAGTTATTTAAAAATGTAAAATTATGTTTTATTTAAAATTATTTAAAAATGTTATTTCACAATTAATATGGAAGTGGAAGGAATGGAGTTGAGGGAAAATTTCTCATTTGAATTCATAAACATCCCCTCCCTTCACTAGTCAAATATTATTTTAACTCGCGCCTAAGATCATCGTATCATCCTTGTTTCAGGTCTTACTTCAGAGGTCTCTCAACATATATTTTAATTATTTCTCACAAACTGACAATAACAAATAATCTAAATGAATTTCTTTCCTGTAAAATGTAAAACAAAATAAATGTTTAAATTCTTATAAAAACTCAGAATGATGGAAGAGTAAAATTCTTAAAAAGTTTGCCCCCACAGGTGGTATAATGGATAGGATGAGATTTTGTTGAGACATGACATGAGATACTCTTTCATTATTGGTTCTCAATTCACATAGATACCAAACTAGTTTGCAAGGCATCTCAGGTCATATTAATCAGCTATTGCCAGAGCATGTACATAAGAATTCGATACATTCTCCTACCTTAATGACTATGAATTTAAATTTCCTATTAGATGATTGATAAATAAGATCTCATATATATATATGA
>Ga0123342_1001574_pt1 | contig 38353 bp, 21 predicted proteins | sample Turbeawhitnodule_FD_89960 | JGI IMG/M metagenome (GOLD analysis project Ga0123342, IMG submission 89960) | Root nodule microbial communities of legume samples collected from Mexico - Turtle bean Mexico white nodule | ecosystem: Host-associated > Plants > Roots > Nodule | place: Mexico: Nepantla...
AAGACTGGATGTAGCTCTGGATTTGGAGTGAACCAGTATAAACATTTGTGTGCAATCTCTCTATCCCTAACTCTTTAAATTCAGTTTTGTTTGTTGTTTGCTGGTATAAACAACCGATTGTTTTTCTGGTACTGTTGTTTTTTTATTGTTGTTTTTGGCAAACTGAATTTCTTATCAATTGTTTCTTGAGATAATTTCATTCTTGTTTTAAAAGTTTGCGAAAACCCTCTTTAAACAATTCACCCCCCCCCCCCTTTAGTTTAAAGTCATCCATTCTAACAGGAGTGGCAGTCCCAGTTCGAAAGATAAACAAAGTTTGGTTCAAAGAATCTCGTGGACAGAAGAGGGTTGTCTTTACAAGAGAGAAACCCAGATCCACAGGTTAGATTCAATATGAACGAGCATGGAAAGGTTCAGGTAGCCCAGCCAGAGGTATTTATGGCAGTGGGAGCACGGGTCGTGTTTCAGTTAAGGTTCCTAAACGACATTGAGTTAGAAGAACCAGTATTCTAGCTGTTGAAACATCTCTAGAAAATTCTTATTGAGTATGGAGTATGTTTGTTCTCAGGCTATTTCAGGATCCGGCAATTCATGTAAGTGGGAGCCGGTAGGAATAGAGGACAGGTCAGTGACATTTTCAGTGATGATAAACGTGTTGAAACTCAGGAGAGTTTCAACGAAGTCTTCATGATGATTAAGAAGGCTGGTGACAACTAGTGGTGGAACATTGACTTTCGTTAACAAATTACAGAAGTACATATACACATTTGAAGCGCATGTGAACATTGTTATGTGGCTTCAAGTGGGAGATTGTTGAGTGTGAAGCCAGGACCAATTGGGTTGGGTTGACTAGACACCATGTTTTAGTGAGTGAGCTTAATTTTTGTGTCCCCCTATAATCTATATTTAAGAGATCTTTGTGTTTGTAATAAAATTGTAACAAACAGAATGAAAACATAATTAGTTGCCCCGTGGATGTAGGTTGCAGATTAGCGACCGAACCATGTTAAATCATGTGTTGTTTATTTTCTGTAGTTGATTCGTGATTGTGTGTGTTGTTTCCGCGTGCGTTTTTTTCCATCAAGTGGTATTAGAGTTTGGTTAATTTACACACTAGAGATCCAATCAGTAAAATTAATCCAAGAGACGTAAAAATTGATACGGCAGCGACATCCAAATGCTAGGGTTTCACAGGAGCGGCAGTCGCGTCCCAAAGCTAGGGTTTCGTAGAGGCAGCAATAATGTCCCAAAGCTAAGGCTTCGCAGGGGCAACAGCGGCATCCCAAAGCTAGGGTTTCACAGAGGCGGTAGCAACGTCCCAAAGCTAGGGTTGTGAGTGCGTTCGGCATGTATGCTGATTTGGGACGGCACAGAGTGCAGTGCGACAGCAGTGACCAGCAACAGTGGTGGTGCGGAGCGTTCTAGTGGGATGCGGAGCGCGAACAGTGGCAGTCCAGTGCGGTAGAGCCTCAGTGCAGTGGGGACTGCGACCAAAATAGTTGGTGAGTTATTTTGGGTGGTACAATTTTTGTGTTCTTGGTTTAAAAAAAAAAAAGATTGCCAATATCTGAAATTAGTTGTACCGAGTATCTCGACTAGTTGTTTGAGATGGCATAAGACAGTAAGCTCTGAATTGAAAAATTTGATGGTACAAATTTCAGTTGGTGGAAAATGCTAATTGAGGATTTGCTAGTTCAGTTACTAAGGACATCAATAAAATGAATTCGATCTTAGCCAAACTTACGTCAGTGGATATTAGGTTCGATGATAAAGTTCAAACTTTACTACTGATATTGTCATTACCTGACAGTTGGTCTGGAACGGTTACAGCAGTTACCAGTTCAGCGGGACCTGATGGATTTCACTTTTGAGAAGATTTGTGATCCTGTTCTTGGCGAGGATGTCAAAAGAATAAGTTATGGGGAATTATCTAGTAAATTGCTAAATGTCATCAGAGGTAAGAGAAATATCAGAGGTAGTGGGAGCAAGATCAGAAGAAGGAGTCAGTCAAAGACTCAGGATTGCTCAAGTGTAACATTTTGGAATCAATGCCCAAATGATAAACAAGTCAACATTGGAGAAGATTTTGCGGACGAGGACCTCTTAGTCTGTTGTGTGGATAGTAGTGTGGATTCCAGGGTCATGGATTCTAGTGCTTCATTTCATGCTACCCACAATAGTGAAGCATTGCAGAATCTAACTATTGGAGACTTTGGAAAGGTAACACTAGCAAACAACAGAACTCTTGATGTTACAGGCACGGGGGACATAGTGTTGAAGACGTCAGTCAATTTCTAAACTTTGAAGGATGTCAGAGTTGTTCCAAGTTTGACGAAAAGTTTGATTTTTGTTCGGCAGTTGGATGAACAGGGACATAATGTGAAGTTCGGAAATCAGCAGTGGAAGATCGTCAAGGGAAATCTTGTCATGGCCCGCAGAAGAAAGAGAGGTTCACTGTATATGTTCGGATTATTGTCTGAGGGAGTGACTGTCCCAGTTCGGAACATAAACAAAGTCCGGTTCACAGAATCTCGTGGGCAGAAGAGGGTAGTCTTTACAAGAGAGAAACCCAGAGCCACATATCAGATTCAAGATGAACGAGCATGGGAAGGTTCAGTTAGACCAGTCAGAGGTATTATAGCAGTAGGAGCATGGGTCGTGCTTCAGTTGATGTTCCTAGACGACAATGGGTTAGGAGAACCAGAATTCCAGCTGTTGAAACATCTCCAGAAAATTCTTGTGAGTATGGAGTATGTTTGTTCTCAGGCTATTCCAAGATCCGACAGTTCGTATAAGTGGAAGCCGGTAGGAACAGAGGACGGGTCAATAGCAGTTTCAGGCATGACGAACGTGTTGAAAATCATGGGAGTTTCAACGAAGTCTTCAAGATGATTAAGAAGGCTGGTGGCAACTAGTGGTGGAACATTGAGTTCCGCTGACAAATTACAGAAGTACATTTACACATTTGAAGTGCAGGTGAACATTGTTTCGTGGCTTCAAGTGGGAGATTGTTGAGTGTGAAGCCAGGACCAATTGGGTTGGGCTGACTAGACACTATGTTTTAGTGAATGGGCTTAATTATTGTGTCCCCGCTATAATCTCTATTTAATAGATCTTTGTGCTTGTAACAAAATTGTAACAAACAGAATGAAAACCTAATTAGTTGCCCCGTGGATGTTGGTTGCAGATTAGTGATCGAACCATGTTAAATCCTGTGTTGTTTATTTTCTACAGTTGATTCGTGATTGTGTGTTGTTTCCGCGTGCGTTTTTCCCATCAGAAGTATCATCCTGATGGACCCATAGAGGAATATAAGGCAAGATTAGTAGATAAAAGTTTTCCTCAAAAACCTAACTTGGATTACTTTGATACTTTTGCCCCAGTTACTAAGATTTCCTTTATCCGTGTGTTGCTAGCCCCATATATCCATAAGTTAGTAATTCAACAAACGAATGTTAAAACAACTTTTTTGAATGGTGAACTAGAAGAGGAAATTTTTATGACTCAACCTAAAGGATGTGTAGTTCCAGGTCAAAAGAAAAAAAGTATGCAAACTTTTGAAATCTCTGTATGGTTTGAAACAAACATCAAAACAATGACATGAAAAACTTATAATGTTTTACTTCATGAAAGTCTTTCTACCAATAATGTTGATAAATGTGTGTATTCTAGATCTGAAAATTGTGAATGTGTCATTATAAGTTTATATGTGGATGACATGCTAATTTTTGGTACATGTGAAGATATTGTTTTTAAAACAAAACTTTTTCTTGGATCTAAGTTTGAGATGAAAGACATGGGTGAAACAAGTGTGATTCTAGGAGTTAAAATCATAAGAAAAAGAGATAGAATATTACTATCACAAAAACAATACACTGAAAAACTTCTTAAGAAGTTTGGTTACTATGACTTTAAGTCTGTAAGCACCCCTTATGATGTTAACTCTAAATCATGAGACTAGACAACGAAATTGTACAAAATGGTTACGGATTAGGTAGAATAAGAGTTTGATTTTGTTTCGTATTGGTTACATTGTTTAAATCAACATTTTACAAAATAATCAGTGATTTAATTTTATATGATTTTTTCTGAGACGTAATAAAGAAAAATGTGTGAAGATAATGTTAACTCTCACAGAACAATAAAGGAGGTTCATTCTTTGAAACCCTGGTGAACTTGAATTTTGATGGAATTTAAGCAAGCAGAATATGCCAAAAACTGGAATTGCATGAGTAACTTTTCAAGCCAATTCAAAGGGTTCAATTCTCCATATATCTCTTGCATATTCATGAATGGTCCGGTCACTGCTGAATTTGTATGAACCAGCTGTGTTCAAGATTGACATTTTTGTCCATCTCTGCACCCACATCAATGAAATTTTAAATCGCTACATGAGTCATATGGCATGCTTGATGTTATTACTACTGCATTAATATCTATTCATTAAGCACAATAAAATACTCCCTTCCTTCCATAACTGAGTAACGTTTAAGATTTTCTCACAGATATTAAGAATAACAACGAACTAAAATGCTGTTATGCTTCATAAATGCATTACTAGTAACCATTGCAATGATTGCATGATTAATGGTGGCAGTAAAAAACATAAGTTAAAGTGGAATTCTTTTTAATACAAAAACTATATTAGTTTTCAAACGAAGGAAGTTAGAAATGTGTCAAATGAATGCTTTTTTACAGCATGAGAAATTCAAGCAAATAAAGGTAGTATTTTCTGTATGAATGGTGTTCCATTCAAGCAACAAGTTTGACAAGAAAGTGCAAATGAAAAAATCATGTTGTGTTCAGTAGCAGAGAGATAATACTACGAAAATAATCTATGGACACTTGGTACTGATTGACAAATAGAGAGAATGAGAGAGAAAAATAGGTATAATATGTGATAGAAAAAAAGGGATTGAGAGAAATAATAGGTGTTAATGATGTGCTTGATATATTAGAGTGTTTTATATATAATTCCTTAATAATACTTACTTTTTGATCACGATATGCCTTGTCAACTTGTTCTTGGCACTCCAAGTAGCTAGGGAAGTCCTTGCCAACAAGGAAATAATCAGCACGACCATAGCCTTCATTCCCTTCCAAGGACCCCATCAATTCTTCGTAATTGTAGGGGCCAAAGACACCACTTCTTACATATGCCTTTACTTCTTCAAACCGTGGATCTGGTACGAACTGCAAATATTTTGGCACAGACAAGACAATAGTGAGATTATGATAATTCCACTGATTTTGACTACAATAATGATATTTTTAAGGATCTATAGAGCCTTATTTTAGTGAATCTTCAACTGTTAGACTATATATATTTTGTTGCTTTCATGCCAATATTGGAAATGCATCATGGTAGTCGAGCAAATTACCAGAACATGAGGGTTCTGAACTTGTTCGAGCTTTTTAATGTAGCTGGTACTTCATGTTTACATTTAAACAATGCTTACGAAAGAAAAACATGAAAGGAAAGTGAAAGAAACATTGAATGATGAATCATGTATTCTTATTTCTTTTAAAATTTACCTTTCCCTCTGCTCTTTCTTTCCGTACCCCAGCAATTTCTTCAGCTCGTGCACCAAAAAGAAAGAAGTTATCTTCTCCTACCTCTTCTCTTATTTCAACATTTGCTCCATCAAGAGTTCCTATAACTATGCATCCATTCATTGCAAATTTCATGTTGCTTGTTCCACTGGCCTCCATCCCAGCCGTGCTAAACATGCAAAAAAAAAATATGAAACAAAAACTGCTATAGTTGATGATAATATCAATCCTATAAAATAATTAGGACTTACAAGAATAGAAAGCCACTCAGTTTGATTGTAAACCAAAAGTAAATTATTTTCAATAAATATTTGCTAATAAGGAAAAGTACCTGATGTGCTGGGACAACTCACTGCCAGGAATTAGCATTTCAGCAACACTAACATTGTAATCAGGAACAAATACAACCTACACATTAGACAGAGACAAGAATCAGTCTTCATCCAAAAAAAGGCTAGTTTAACGCTTTGTCCTAATTGTTTTATCTTTTCCTTGGAGACTTGGAGTGACCAACTACCTGAAAATTTCTAAAGACAACACCCTATATTTGCATTTGTGCTGAAATATCAGCACAAAGCTGTTAATTAGTTTAGTCCACTTTTTAATGGGATAATTAATTTTTATCATGTTAGACTGAAACCATTTACAGAGTGCCATTCGAGATAAAGCAAAATAGATATTTATTTAACCATCATCAGGCACACACAACCAAAATCTTGAATGACTAAAAAGGACATCACACTATGAGTAAATATCTTGACCCTAAGTTGAATCATACCTTCAAAAGATCTCCAATATCCGGATCACGGTTGATTGTAGCTCCTACATCTGTGATGAATTTCACTATCCTTTTGGCTTGAACGTATGTTGCAAATGCTTTACCCCCAAAAATACAAACTCGAGGAACAAATATTTCTTTTCTTTCCTCAGCACTCATTTCTTTCATCTTTTTGTAGCGATAAACAATTCCCATGATATTCAGTAACTGTCGTTTGTATTCGTGAATGCGCTTCACCTGAAAATGAATATATTAGATCTTTCTCTAACCATGAATTGAGTGAGGAAGAAACATGTCATTAGAATTTTAATTGTTATCCGACTTTCCCAAGTAGGATTTTATGTAAGCCTTCTTTTGTATTGAGCTGACACTGATTGGATTTTCGTGTTTAGCCAAATAATTGGCCAATACCCAATTTGTGATTTGCTTTATTTTTGTTAATAATCACCTGCGTACTTGTGGAGAAAATATTACATACACTAAAATCACTACATTTAGCCAGTAAAAATTGAATCCGTGCTGTTAGAACATTTAAGAAAAATTTGCATGGTTGATTGCTACACTTTTATAGTATGCAAGAATCTCTCACAAAAGGTTGATGTTATTTGTAGAGATTTTAGATAACCATACTAGGTTGGGGCCCTTCTCTTATGTTGAAAAAAGTATACCATATCAAATTAAGAGTTTCTATAATGCTACTGCCTATTAAAAAAATAAGTTTCTATAAATAATTCCCATGCAACTATAAAAAGTAAACAACTTTTGATCTAGACTTACTGAAGCAGCAAGGAACTAATAGCTAACATCCATTCCTTGATGACCTTTGATACAAATGTTAACTAAAAAACACTGGAAGAAAGAAAAGAAGTGGTTGGTGACAGAAAACCAACCTGTACATCGAACATTGCACTTGGATTGACGACATAACCCGTTTTATCTTTGATAAATGATGCAACCTTAATCTTGTTTATTTTTTTTGCTTCTATCCACTCTAGCTGTAGATCCTCATTATCTGCAAACTGGTAAACAAAATTCTTAAAGAAATGATATAGAAACTGTTAGAATATAGGAAATGTCTCGTGATATTATCCTCTAAGATTAGTTTCCCTGTTTCCTCATTATCCCTTATGATTAGTTACCATATTTCATTAGGATTACAATACTATCTCTTAGGATTAGTTACCATATTTGATTCTCTTATATATCTTCTTCCCAATATCTAAAATCTCATAACTTCAACAAGGACAAAAATGTTACCTCAGATTATGCATATATAGTGCACTAACTAACAGATCAACTGTATTGCTTCCTATCGTTATGAAGTTATATATATGAACAGTCAAACATGCACATGTATTCATTGTCCAACTGTGGAGGTTAAATTATGTCAAATACAACTTATCTAATTCAAAATACCATTTTAAATTAATTTACCTTGCGAAGTATAGCTAATTTTTCAAGATCCGTTACCCAGTCTTCTGTTCCAATCCACTTGGTTATGATTTTACTAAGATCCGGATTACAGAAACGGATCCATCTTCTAGGAGTCACCCCATTTGTTTTATTCTGGAATTTCTCGGGCCACAACTGTAAAAAGTCATATGATAATGAAATTTGATGAGAATTTATTTTCTGGATTACATAAGGTGAGATCCCAAGAAAGTAATGTTCTTGAAAACAGAGAAAGTATTTTAGTGTTACCTTGTAAAATTCATTAAAAACTTCCACTTTTACAATCTCGCTATGTATTGCAGCTACACCATTTACAGAAAACCCGCCAGCAACACATAGATTAGCCATGCGAACCATCATTGGCAGTTTTGGATCAACTTTGAACCTCATTTCAACTTTATTGTCTGTATCCTCTTCAATTGATGGGTTGTCACTATCTTCTTCTTGTTCCTCTTCTCCAACTTCATCATCATCATCTTTTTCTTCTTCTTTTTCAGTGGCCTTTACATCATTATCATCAACATGAATTTCCTTCACAGGATCAACTGTTGAAGTCTCTTCTGTACTTAGTAGTTCCATCACTGAGCAAGGCAACTCGATATTTTCTAGTATTCTCATTTTTTTAAGTCTTTGTTGCAGCAAGTCTAGATCATCTATCCCATACTCAGAAATGATTTCATGTATCAACTGGATAGTAATGCATACATGCAAAACATTAAGATAAGATTTCACAAAGAATGACATGTGAAAGGGAAAATGAACCAAGAACTATATATAGTATGACAATCTAAAAATCAAAGTCACATATGTTTAACAACTATACCTCCTCATCTATCATTCTTATTATTCCCACATGTCGAGGAAGCAAATCCTGCAGAAGTGTCAAACTCCACTTCTCTAGTGCTTCCGGTAGAACTGTGTGATTTGTATAAGCAACAGTTCTAACAGAAGATTCATTAAAAGATGGATCAGACAATGTATAAAAACAAACTAGTAGTTACATAGGAAAGTAAATCAACAAAGCACTCAATATATATTAGAAATTTTATTATTGAGAAGCTCTGAATTTTGAAGATAGGAACCTACTCTATTTGTTTAAGTTGGCACAATGGTTCTTGGTCAATGTAGCAAAAGCAGTCTTGTTAACAAAATTGAAGCCAAGGATTATAAAGAAAATTCAGAAAAAAAGCTTACTACCCTTTACATGTAAATAATATTTTTAAACACCAATTCTCCGAAAGGAAATATTGCCCTTTAGAAAGAGCCATTTGGGCTTAAAGCATGGACTAAGACATTTGGTTTGTGCTGAAATTTAACACAAACGGATGAGAAGAATTGAAATATGAGGCTCCAATATCTTTTTAAAGACCAACTCTACCAAGAGCCTAAGCTATAAGCTGAAATCTCAACAATGGCTTTATATCTTCTAAATATAAGGTGAACACAGGTTTTGCAAAAGGAAGCACCTCTTAGTAATATTCCAGGATTTCTCCCAACTTAAACCCTTGACATCCATCAATATCCTAATTAGCTCAGGAATGCAGAGAGTTGGGTGAGTATCATTCATTTGCACCACCACTTTATCTGGGAGAGTGTCCCAATTTACACTCTTTCCCGACCTCTTTTCAAAGCGTGCTATGATATCCTGGAGAGAGGCAGAGCATAGTGTGTATTGTTGCTTCAGTCTCAGAGTCTTTCCTTCTATTGATTCATCACCAGGGTACAGAACGTAGCAGATCTACTTGAAATATAACACTAAAAAAAATTAGCATCATTTTGTCATTTAGGAAGTCTACTGAAGTTAGTGCTAATAGAAAGAAGTTCATCTAACAGTTAGTACAAGAAATGAAGGTGCAAGTTCAATTTGTAACATGGCGAAACTAGACATTTGTTCATACAGCAGTTGTTCTAAAGGTTAGACCTTCTCTGCATTCTTCAAAACAGCATATGCTTTAGCATGATCTCCAGAATTAAAAGCTAGCAAATCAAATTCTTCCTGTGAAACTTTTGTGGACCACAATCGCAAGTTTATAGTTGTTCTAGTTTTGTATCCAGGAATAGGAACTTCATAAGCAACAGCCAATATATTTTCTCCTCCAACCCACTGTTTACTTCCATTTGGCCCTGGAATAACTTCTCCATAGAATTAACAGGATAAGAGACATCATTTCTCAGAATTTCCCAGGGATTTCCCATCTGCATAGAAACAAATCAGTCAATGAATCATAAGAAATTCTAACTTGCTAATATAGCCACTGAATCACCCAAAAGAGTAATAAAACAATTAAAGAACAATGCATGCCTAACCTAACATGAAAAGTAGCTTCAAGCCGTTAACTATGTATCCATGCGTATAAAATATACCTCAAGCCAGTTTTCAGCAACTTCGACCTGTCCATCCCTTGTTATATGCTGTTTGAATAAACCATACTTGTACCTAAGTCCATATCCCCATGCAGGGTAATTCAAAGTGGCCAAGGAATCAAGAAAACAAGAAGCAAGCCGACCTAATCCCCCATTCCCAAGGGCAGCATCTGGCTCCTGTGGATTTCACATGAATTTGCATTTAACGAAACTTTACTCAATTATTAAAAGTATGTATATAAAGTTGCTGCTCCTCAAGAGTTGCACGGTCCATGCACAGTTTATCTTAGTCTTTAGAAGTTTGTTTCAATTAAAGATAAATAGCTTTTACTGGAAAACTTTATTGTTTGTTAATTTGAGTTCAGTCCTAACCCGCCTTAGTCATGGTATCGAAGTCCATGATTCGACCAGATGACCGGCTAAGATGAGTTTAATGGAATTAGTGATGAATATGAGTATCCCTTCTATCAAAATCTTCCTAACAATGGATCCATATATGGAGATCAAAAGTCCTCCTAAAAATGTGGACGTCAGTGCAAGTTCTAGAGCATTATAGTGGTAGCTAAGGTCTAAAGGTTATCATCGAGTATTCATGGATGGAAAAAGCTTTCATTTGAGGGGAAACATCAATATGGAAAAGGCATACACTTGAGGATATGATTGTTGGAGTGCAAGTGTGAATGTAAAATCCCATGTTGGTAAAAATAGGCAAGCGGAACAACGCATAAGAGAGAAACACCCACAAACAAATGTCTTAAGGTTTGGATTAAGTGTGGTATCAAGTTCACTTTTGTTGTTTGCTTAGCACATTGATGAAGATTTCCTGTGTTTCTCCTTCTCGAATTAACAGCAATCATTCCTAGCCCGCCCTTAGTTGCAGCACCTTTGAGATTGCCTTATTAATTACCATATCAACGGTGGTGATTTAATCTCACATTAACAATATGACTAAAATAGAAGATATATATATAAAAAAAAGTAAAGTGCAAATTTCATCTTTTAAATTGGTTTTGTAGGGTTGAATTAAGTTAAAATTCATATTAATACGAACAATATTCTTTAAAATAATATCTTAATGATTTTGGGAATTAAATATGAAACCATTTTATTGGATAGAGAAACCCTAGCCTATGCTTATTAATAATTATTAAAGATACGGTAAAACATAACAGCTGAAGTCCTCAAGATAATACATAACAATTTTGTGAAATGGAGAAAAAAGCATTACTCCTGCTCAACTTGCTACCTGTAGGACTAACTGACAAATAAATTAAATCACTTTTATAGTTTCTAACAAGAGAAGAAAATTGTAATATAAATAAACCTTATTAGCCACATCCTCTAAATTGTGACCCAACTTTCTGAGTGCCTCGGCGTAAGGACCCAAGAGCTGTAAATTCCCAATTGCATTTAGCAATGCCCTACCCTTCACAGTTAGGAAAAAGAAGATATTAATTGAAATTAATAATAATAATTTATTATGAAAATTACCTCTGCCTCAATAAAGAAAACCCAGTAAGAACCTGTAGATACTCCATAGACATGTAGTACGCTAGCTTGACATTCTTCCTTTCATAGTAGTCATTTGTTGCATTCCAATTTATGATGAGGGAATCACGAACACTCTCTGCAGTTGCAAAGAAAGCCTTATTGAGCTCAAACTTCTCTGGAGAAAAATGGCTGGTGAACTCAGCATGAAATTTTATGCTTGAAGCAATAGATGAAGAATCTGGAAAAAAATCATGGAAAGTATCTGCAAATGTTAAGAAAAAATTATTAATTAGGACCTTATTTACGAGAAAAATAAAAAACAATGTTCAGACTATAACTAATACATGTCATATTTTTAGCTCAATAAAAACATAAAGATGGGGAGAAAATCTGGAGCATACTTCCGAAGGGGCACTGTATTTGGATGTCATATTTCTTAGAAGACTTTCTAGTGTTATTACCTGAGTAAATAAACTCCGAACTTGTTCAGCTAATGAGGTTTTACAAATCCAAATTTAAGAGTCATTCTTCCTTTGGTAATGTAAGATTCAATTCAACTCCTAAAAATATGTTATAGTAAGCCATCATAAGAAGCCACTATTTTGGTCAGCTATAATACGCATTGACAGTTTAATTTGATATATGCTCGAACAGTGTTACCGTTGAACAAGGCAATGGTGCCCCACTTATTACTTCTAAGAACAACAAGCATTAATAATCAACAAAACCAAGCAATTTTTTCCCCAAAACTAACATCTTACAAAGCTAACTGAAAAATATATAACCAAGCAAATTATAAACACGAATTTCTTAATTATATTTGAACAAAAAGAAATCACTGAAGAAATAGAGTGATAAAGTAATCGAACATGCAAGCAAGCAAGCAACCTCGTTTGGTGAGTGGATCTTTCAGCTCCTGCTTCTCGTCGCTGGCAACATTCTTCACAGAGAGCTTTCTTATTGCCCTTCTGGAAATTGACTTTGTGATGACAAGCAACTGCCAAAGATTGTTTCTTTGACTGAAACCTATGAAGCTTGATCTTGAATTGTGATGTAAAGGTGAGTTGGAATGGCTGCAGGTTGTTGAGAAGGGTAGAGCAGCCATTGCTGCAAGGTTTTTTAAATCAGTGCTTAAGCATCTCGAAGAAAATAGCAACACACAGCACAGAAATAATGTTTATACAATGCTGCTTTGACTTGAGAGGAAGACAAAAAAATGAGTGAAAGAGGAAGTGTTTATGCGCGTGTTTGTTTCTTCTTATCTTTAATATCTTGGTATTTGTAGACGGTACTCTCATTTTGAACACGAGCCAAAATAGTGTCGCTATCCCCGTTCCCTTTGGTGACACTGGTTGGTTGGTCCTCCTTCCTTTCGTGATCAAGAATCATCATTATTAAACTGCGTACGAACGAAACAATTAATGACCAAATTACCCTGTGATATTTCTGGGTTTCTGCCTATCACATTCAGATTTTTTGAGTAAGTTTTGTCCACGTTTTGATTTAGCACGCTGATTTCTTGTCCGAATATGGCCACTTGGACAGCAACGCAATATTGCTACTTTTCTATCCCTAACTTACACATGACAAACAAGATTTGGCTCCTCGCAGTGCTATGTGCCCATAATAAACAAATGATTCGAGTTTGAATCTAGAAAATTTCTTGATTGTAAGAGTTGCGTAAAAGTATGTCGTATGTTCATTGAAACCGGCTTGCTTGCCTATCAAGAACCATCTCTCCTTTCCAAGTTTGTGTATCAAAAAACAATTGACATTCAAAAATTTATAGATCAAATTGGGTAATTCCTATTGCGACATCAAAGCTAGTGTATCAATAGTACACTCATCTTAACACTTTTTTTCTTACAACAGTATGGTCTCAACCGACAAATCGTATTACCTTGAATAATGTACAACACAAGGTCATACGAAAGGCCTCAGATGCCATAATTAAGCAAGAAAAAATGCATATATACAAAGACATGTCCTCAAGTATATGAGGTGACAACTTAGTCTTGAACAAAACTGAGTGGAAATCTCATTTTGTTTTTCTTTTATGTGAACCTTCATGACCTACTTAAAAAGGTGGTAAACATTAATAAACAATTCAAGTCTCCTCAGTCTTCACTGGAGTCCAATTGCTCTTGGCCTCTTCAGACTTCTTCCTGCCACTTGTAACGAAACCAAGAATGTAACCCATGAATGCCCCAAGAAACAGCACACTTCCTCCCTTCACGTACCATGACAATGTGGATTCCACAATCTCATTTCCAGCTTTAGAAATACCATCAATACTACAGTCTCCATTACCACTGACAACTTCCCCAGATGCCAGAATTTCCACCATGTCATGCACTACCCCGTCATGGTTTCCCACGTAAGAAAGCACAAGCTTCTGCTTTGAAGCCACCAGTCTGGTGTACCCAAACTCACCCCCACGGTACAGGGACCATTTCGGCTGTGGAAAGATTGGGTCATCGGGATGGTCTGGCCTTGGTTCCCAGTTAGGTTGCCAGTCTTGCCCTGCCATGCCAATCACAATATGAACAGTATATGCTTTTTTGTCCCCTGTGCTCTGACCCACATTATCACCACACGTGAAGTTATTTATCGCACAAAACCTCTCATATCTATGAACATGACCCCAAAGGGCAAGTGAGACATTGTTATTCAAAAACAGAGGTTCCAAATGCTCAAGCATCTTCCCTCTTAAAGCAGCATCCCTATTTTCATGACTGGTTGTATACATGGGTCTGTGCCCTTGCACTACCACAAAAGGAGTTTTGTTCCTGTCAACTGATTCCAGATCATGCTTCAAGAAGTTGTACTGGTTGCTCCTGGGAAGGAAATTGGTCTCTGTGGAAATATACACAAAGTGTACTGCTCCCATATCAAATGAGTAATAAAGATTCCTAGTTGGTGGGGCTGCAGTTCCAGTTGGTTCTGAAGAGTTTCCAGGCATGTTGAACCTCAAACTGTAAGGCACACCACACTCACCACCTCCATCCTTTCCATAACTGGCCCAATCAGGTTTCCACGGCTGCAAAGGCCAATCATACTCATGATTGCCAATGCAAACATGGTATGCCACTTTGGAAGCGACAGGCTCAATCTGGCTGAAAAAATGGTCCCACAACCACGAATAACCTCTTGCATAGCTAATGTCTCCAATGTGAGACACAAAGGCTGGCTTGTCACCAAGAGCTTCAATATCACGGAGGATCAACTTCATGGTTGATAAGCTTTCCTCTTGTGTTCGCACAAACGTATTATATGGTACAGCTGTTCCCATGTCACCAAACAGGAAGGCTATTGTTTCATCTGAATCACTATTCCTCGAGACAAAACTGTGAGTTGCAGACCAACCTCCATTATCATTTCCAACCTGGCACATATCAACTCTAAACAGTTAATTTACATTTCTCCATTCATATGGGCTCACTGTTTGTGAGCAAAACATCAATTGTGTTCCTGAAATTGACCAACACCAGACAATTTAGCACTAACAAAAGCAAAATTAATACCTGACTTGGGCGTCAGCAAAACTATCCTAAGCAACTATACATTCTTTTATCAAATAAAAACTCATTCACTTGTAACCATGAAACATACTGACTCAATATAAGGTTTATAAAATGGTATTTAGTTTGAGTTTAATGTAAAAATTTTAAAATTTTCAACTAATTAAAAATCATGTATACACTTCAGAAAAAGTAATATGTTGTGCATTGACGGGTTTTTCCAATATCAACCAATTAGAAATTGTCACGAATAATAAATTTATTAGTTATTACAAAATCTATGTACGTAATATGATTTCTGATTGATAGATAGCTCAATATGTTTACGCCAACAGTGTATGAAAGTAACCTCTAATTTTTAAAGAAAAAATTATAAAGTTAACAAACGTAGTACCAAAGCACACAAACTAAAGTAGAGTATTAGCATAGATTAGCCGTAGAGCCAATACAATCAAAACTCGGGACATGGAAACATTTTTTTACCACATTAGCTACCAATGAAAATAAGAACGAAATGTCAAAAAGGTTATTCATAAGGGCAAATGGCATTTTGATCCCTAAAAATATATACGAGTAAATATATAAAAAGTAGGAGTACATTTTATCTGATTAAGTTGCACTGAATGATCATATCATTAAGCTAATACTAAACTCTACATTTGAAAGATCAATTTGATATTAAGTAATGGAGTTTCAGAGACCAAAGCGTGTTTATGTTGTTTTGTTAGATAACTTAAAAGTATCTTAAACTTTGGCACTTTCGTCGTTTACCTTGTAAATTGCGTACCTTGTAATAATACCTGTGTCCCTTCTTCAAACCCGTAAGAAGCGCGTTGTGGATATAACCAGGGTCTCTCCACCCAACGCTGGTGTTGGCGGGCGCGTCGCACATGTGTTCCCTCTCATAACGCTCCACACGTGCGAGTTCGACGGCGTTGAGTGCGTCCTCCTTCTCCCCGTAGCGCACGTAGGTCTCCTTGGGGTTGCGCGAGAGGTACATGACACGCATGGCGTCGGGTTGGTCCGCGAAGGCCAGGTGGATCTGTCCGGGGCCCCGGTCTGGTTCAAAGGCGACCTCGCCGGAAAACGCGAGGAGTTGGCGCGTGGAGGGGATGGGGTTGTTGTCGTGATCCTTGCGCTTGGGGTTGATTTCGGATCTGGTCCATCGGAAGATCCGGAAGGAGTAGTTGGAGCGGAGGTCTACGAGGGGGAGGGAGATGTTGCCCCACCCGGATTCCCAGGAGGAGGATTGGGAGAGGAATCGGTAGCCGATGAAGTTGTCGTGAGGGGAAGTCGGCGGAGAGTAGATGGCGAGGAAATCGAAATCGGAGGGGGTTTCGATGCCGGACCATTGGATGTTGACGAAGTCGCCGGATTTTGAAAGCGTTGTGGGGGTGGCGGAGAGTGAGGGTTTGGAGTGGGCGCAGGGGAAGTGGAAGTGGAGGAAGATGAAGAAGGAGATGAGGAAGGAGACTGTGCGCTGATCGGAAATCATGGTGGTCGGATGGATTTAGATTCAAATTCGGGTTCGGATTCGGATTTTAATATTGGATGTTGGAATTACTCTTGTTCGTTTTTATGTTTGACGAGGATTAGGGACTGAAAAGCATCGTTTTTTATTCCAAATGGCATATTCCATCCTTCTATCTTCTTTTGTCTTCTCTTCCTCTAAAATTTCCTCTCACTTTTCCCCCTCTTTTCGTGGATTAAAAAAATATACGAATGGATTAAAAACGTTTTTTTAATGAACGGATTATTACTATATGAATCATTTAAAATAAATATTAGTAGTAGTAGTAATTTAGTAGTATGATTTAAAAGTAATTAATATAACACTTCAAAATTAGCTTTTTGTAACTGAAAATAGTAGTTTTATACTAGCTTTTTTATTTTATTTTTTTGGAGGTGAAACTTGTCACGATGAAATAAAATAGAGTTTATTATTTTAGATTGGCATTGTGTATGTAGGATTTTGTTATATGTGACATTCTTTAAAGTCAATTATCATTTATGCATACATACATATTTGAATCTGGACGAGAAAAAGTATCTACAACGAATCATTTTTAATTCAGTAACGACCAAAATTAAGTGTACATGTCTAATTAATGATTGTTCATGTCTATGTGACATGAAGGTTGCATCATTCTAGTACTGAGACAATGCTAAGATATAAATACATTTGGCTTCCTATTTCGGTCCATGAACAAGATTCACCATTTTGGAGAAACCACAATCCTTTAGGCTCAAGCCTTCAAGGCCAAGAGCTTAAGAATGGATATTGGTCGAATAACATCATATTATATTAGGAGGGAAAAACAAAATGGCATCATTATGAGACAATATGACGCTTGAAAGTAACATTTGGGAAAACACTAATGTCATTTCACTTTACACCATCATAAATGCCTTTTAAGTGCATTTAAGATCACTTTTCTATGTTCACTTTGTTTAATCATATTGTTGCTCACGTTGTCTTAATTCGAAGATTCTTAAGAGTTGTTGTTCTTGCTATCAATTTTTTATAAGCCAATGCTCAAAGAACTTTATTTAAAAATGCACTTTATTTGATTATGTTGGGGTGGTTACCAAGTTATAGTGCATTTTTCACAGGTGATTTGATTGTCTAAAAATTGGATAAACTCAAAGGTCCTAGCAGTTCTTTATTCCTGATTTTTTGTTCTTGAGTTCACGTCACTGAATTTGTGTTTATGGGTTAGGGTTTGTAGGTTTGTTTGCAGTTCTAGGTTTGTTTGCATTTCTAGATTTCTAAAAAGTGTGAATTGATTAAAGTTAGGGACTATGGACTACAATGTTTGTGTATCTCTAGACCAAATTTGATATAATTTTTTAAACTAGGGTTTGTGAAACTATGGTTACGAATGCCCAATTACTCCCAAAAACTAGGCATTTGTTTGTGTCTTGCATTAGGCATGTTACAAACATATTCTTCTATTTCTTTAAACTATAAACCAACCAAAAAAGCAACATGGGCCTTAATCAAGGATGTGTTGGGAAAAGGACTATTGTCCCTATTTTTATCTTGATACAAGTAGTTCAAGAGGAACTTTTTTAAAGGTTTGCCCCATTAAGGCACTTCCTTCTTTGCTTGAGGGGTTTCCCTATACTGACACAAAGCACCATCCTCTAACACCCGAGGTAGCTAGACAAATTGAATAAAAAAGAGGTTGAAAATTGTCAATTGCTAGATTAGATTAAGTGTGTATTTAACATCGCTACCCTTTTAAAACTTTAATATCGGGTTGTAGATCTTAAAGAATACATAAGTAGGATTTTTAACTTGAAACTATGTAAGGTTTTGAAATGTATGTTCTAAGTGTGTTGTGTTTGTGATGATAATTGTATCACGAAAAGAGATGGCATAGCTAATGTGGAAGATGGATGTAAAAGAGGCTAGTGGAGTTGGAATGAGTAACCTTACTCTTTTGGGGACCTCTTTGAAAATAATCTTTAAGGTGGTATCTAATACTTCGGTACGACCTAATAATTTGTTCTTTTAATATAACTCTAGCATCCCCAAGGTAATACTTTCTACAAACATTGATGTTATAATAATTAGAGTTTCATAATTTTCATAAGACACTCATTATACCAAATCCAAATTAACTTCAAGTATATTTAGTGGATCCTCTTTAATAAGGACATCCTTTAATATCTTTGAATAAGGTATTGTTTCTTCCCACTTATCAAGAACATATGTGAATTTCATGTCAAAAACACAACTTAAAAAAATGTTTTATATTAGGTAATCTTTTTCTTCTACGGGAGCGATGAGCATTTGATCTCGACACTGTAACTCGTATATGAGTTGCATTAATGGTCCATAAACAATTTTAAAACATCACAAAATGATAGTTATTTGTAATAATAGTTATTGAAAAAATACATCAACGTCAAGTAATGCTAAAAGTTAACATATCATTACCTTAAATATGAGCAAAATATGTTATTGTTGAGGATATGTGGTTGACCATCATTTTACGATCGTTGAACTAAACAATTCCCCTCCAATATAATTATTGCATTCAATACATCAAGAAAGTGGTGACTAACAATTTTTCCATATCGATGGAAGAAGAAAAATTTGGCCACTTGTTCTTCAATTATAGACCTAAAGACATCCTTAGCCATTTCAATTTCCATTAACTATTAATTAACTACAATCCACATTCAACATATGGACCATTATAAAAAAAATAACCATTATACAAGTTAAACAATTAAGGAAGATTGAAGTAAGAAGAAAAATGGAAAAGGGAACTTATGTGGAGATGGAGAGAGTATGTCATGCCACTTGGATGAATTTCCAAGATGAGTGGTGAAGAGGAGTCATCACTTAAATCAATGAAACAATATAAGACTCAAAAAGTGGAAAAATCTTCTCTCATAATTTGTCTATAACAACTTACTTCATTCAAATTCAATGTATCATAATTTGTCTAAAACAACTTTACTTCATCCAAATTCAATGTTAAAATACAATGGAGTGATGACCCTATTTATAGGATAGTTGGCTAAGAACTCAAAGAGTGAAAAGAAGAGGGATTCAAATTGAATTCCCACATGTGCTCCTATAAAATTGACGCCCCTTATGGATATCATCACATGAGTCACACATTTAGCATTTTTTTCACACTTAACATGTTTTAAAGGTGAAGCATGCTCCATGTGCACCTAAGATTTCTAGTGGTAACTGACCTAGGGTTCTTTTAGGCTTAAATGAGCCCAATTTTGATACATTTAATCCTAAACAAAACCTAGTATATTCTCTGTATTCTAGTTCATACAGGGCAACCTATACTAGAAATGCAAAATTAGAAAATAGTTGATGACTCAGTCCCTAACTTTATACAATGATCCTAACGAGTCTTCTAGGAATTGTAGGACCTAGGTCTTGGGTTGACTGACTAAGCACTAGATCATGTGTCTTGCTCCTCATAACCCTCCTAAGAGCCTGAATTTCTTGGTTAGTTGGTAATGGTCCATTCATGGCTTCATCATCCTGTTAGGGCATTCCTTGTTCCAATGACCATCTTATCGCTTGAGCGCTCATCGCTTGATTTTTATGATTAACGCTTGAGCTACCACCACTTCTTTGAAAAAAAATCCAACAAATTCTAAAAACTACTCCACTGTCATAGGACATTTGAGCTTTCAACAAACACTTGAGCCCCTAAAACATGTGTCCCTCACTTAAACATGTTCAAGGCATGTGTACCTCTTTTCCACTAAGCTTATGCATTCATAACAACATTTGAGCCACAAGCTATATCACTCGAGCCTTTTCTCCAATGCTTGAGTAATATATGCTTCCAAAGGAGAGAGAATTTTTTTGATCTCTCTCGCTTAAGTTGCAAGCCATTGCTTGCGCTATACAACATGTCACCTGATCGACAAACAAATTGTTTGAGTGATGTAAGATGATAATTACAATGATTGGACATTGTTTAGGCCTCACTTAAGTGATAACATGTTGCTTGCGCGATATTGATCCTGAGAACAATCCACACTCATATTACACAACATTTTCATATGTTTTCTCATCATCAACAACAAATCTATACACTCTAAATTCAATATCTAGACCATAATTATGTCCAAAACAACAAATATATCATTACAACTTCAATAAAACTCATACCAAATGCATATAATTCTTGCGTTATGTCAGATACTATGCAATTATGTTATGTTTAAATTTGAAATTAAATGTGTGTTTTATTTTATGTTAGTTGTATTAGATGATGCTTGATTGTTGTATTGAATACTATAGGATCATTGACGTAATCAGTAATAGATTGTTCAATTTGGATATGTTGGATGTGTTGGATATCTTGGATATGTTAAATATTTTGAACAAGGTACTTTGATGCTTCTAAATCTGCTTTGAAGACTTGAAGAACCTATTGCAGTGTTTGTCTGTGTTCTTTAGTAGATTTCATAAAGAACAGTAAATTTGAGATTTTATCCAATTGAACAGAAAATTAATTGATTAATTGATTTTTTTTAGAACTTTTCACTCTACTTCCAATATTTGCGAAAATCTTGTGAAAACAATTCACCCCCTCTTGTTTTTGCCACACATTATAACAAAATATGTTGAATATTTCATAATACAAGAGTAAAATATTTAAAAGTAATTCATTTAATGTTTGAATGAACATTTTGATGTATGCAGGATTACCTACGGATTTACCCACAGACTAGAGTTGGTGGGTAATGTGCACGTAGATATTACCTATAGCTGAATTTGGTGGGTATTGCCTATGAATTGAAATTGGTGAGTATTGCCTACGGAATGAGAATGGTGGGTATTACCCACGGTTTCAATTACTCACAGACTCATCATCCGTAGGTAAATTACCTACTCCCCCAGATTACCTATGGATTTTTTCTGTGAGTAATGTTGATTTATTTACGAATTTTTGTTGTTACCTACGGATTTCAGTAACGTTAAAATCGTCTTTTTTAGTGTATGCTTTTAGAGGAGTGAGAATTTTTTTGACATCTCTCTCGCTTGAGTTGCAAGCCATTGCTTGCGCTGATGCGTCACTTGAGAGACTAACAAATTGTTTGAGTGATGTAAGATGATAATTATAATGATTGAACATTGTTTAGGCATCACCCGAGTGATAACATGTTGCTCGAGCGATATTAATCCCAAGAATAACCCAAACTCATATTACACAACATTTGTAAAGCTTTTTTCATCATCAACAAATCTATACACTCAAAATTCAATATATGTACCATAATTACGTCCAAAACAACAAATATATCATTACCACTTCAATAAAACTCTTACCAAATGCATACTATTCATATTTCATTTCACTTCCATGTATTATCAATATATACAAGGATTATTAGCTCCCCTTAATTGCATTGAAATTTGTTTTATCTATCAGATCCTTGTGAATCACTCTCAACAATCTAGATAAGCTTCCAAAAACTTAAACCAACACTGACAACTCCTCCCCTTAAATACCCATTGAAAAAGAGAAACAAAATGAACTTTAAAATGCCAACAAAGATAAAACTACTTACCAAAACTATATTTTATTTTGTCCAAGAAACTTCAAACACTTTATCATTTTAGGGCCTTAATGTAGTAATAAATCTAAAATCAAAAACTCATACTATGATAGAGAGAATGTAAAAAGAAAAAACTTGTATGAACTAAAAATTTTAAGATAAAGTAAGAATTCAACATCTAACTTCTATTTATATATTTGGGTCTTACAAGTTATGCAACAACTAAGTTTTTTTTGTTGTAACTGTAGCATGTTAATGACTTTTGCACAAGATAGTTCAATCTCATATCTTTGTGTGGAATACTATAGATATTATCACTTCCATGATCAAAAAGTGAAATAGTTGATCAGGTTGAAACTCTAGCGAATAATCTTATATGTGCATGATGTTAAGGGCAAAAATGAATATTACAATAATATTAATTGTATTTCTTGTCATTTCTCACATGTTTGTAGTGGATAAGAAAGGAGGGTGAAATCCACACAATTTCTCTTTCCTTCTTCCTACATTATCATCCATAAGAATAAGTTGTCCTTTATTGAAATTGACAATCTGTAGAGAAAATATGTATTTTTTTTATTTAGCTTTTATACTCTGCTTTGGATTTCACATGAATAGCTTCTTTGAAACATTAAAATTACATTTTTAACATTCCATCTGTACATAATAAAAGAAGATTCACATATAAATTCTTTTATAAGTTTAGAAATATAGTCTTTGAGATAACTTAAATAAAAGGAAATTTGAGATCTTTAAAAATTATTTAAAAAATTAATTAAATTTAAGTTTAGAAACATGTAGTCTATAATCACATTAGGTGGAAGTAGCATAGTTATGAATAGCTTTTTTAGAATGTATATTAGTGTAGGACTTAGAACTTTTGGAACTAGATATTTTTATTTTTATTTTATGTAAATGGATTGGAACATCCATCAATACTATTTATTTAATTTGATTCTTTGTTGATAAAAAAAAGTTATAGGACAACAAGTAGAAAATGTTGTTTTAAGAAAATATGAAATGTGATAGAACTAAATAATTTAATAGTACTTATTGGAGATAACAAAACAAATGTTTGCTCCCACGTGACACAATGACAATGGAATGGATACACTTCTACACTTCTAACCCGAAGCATAGTTCACTTGCACGTTGAGTGTACTAACATTTCATGCTTTCATGTCACACAATGACAATAGATAAGATACTTACACAATATACCATTGGAGCCAACTTCATATCCTAATGGTGGGGCTCTATTCAAGTCTTTCAATCATCACTTCAATTACAGGGATTACCACACTTCTTTAATCAAACCTCTTTTGTTTTCTTCATTGTTCAGTAATTCTATCATACCACCTTATTACCATCACAAATTGTACATTTTTTTATTAATTTATGAATCGTGATCAATATTGTGCAGTTTCTATTACAATGAATTTTTGTTTTAGTAAATGATGATGGATGATTTTTTTCAACTTCTTTTTGGTTTTTAAGATTAATAAAAATAGAAAAGTGTACTATCATAGAAATTATATCTATCTCTATATAGTATTATAATTTCTTAATTTTTTGAATAAAGATGGAGTTGTGTGCCATTAGAGAAATTATACCAATCTCTGAATGCTTTTAAAGTCCCTTCACTTTTAGACTTAAGACTGAAGAGTTGCATAGTACAATGAGAAGTATATAAATTTCCATATGGCATTTAATTTTTTTCACTTTCAAACTTGAGACTCGAGACTGAGTAAACTCATACCAGTTATATCACATTTTTTAGGAGTAAGAAGTGGTTCTTTGAAAACGGAGAAATAACCAAAGGGTAAAGAAAGTTTTTTCAGAACAATTAAATATCACATAAAAAAAGATAAGTTAGAACAATATATATTGAATGCTTTGGTCCCGTAATTTACCTACAAAAATTTAGACAAAAGAGAAGACAACCTAATTAATATGATTGAATATGGTATTAATAAAATCACTATTCATTAATGGTTATTCCCGTTAAATCACAAACATTTTTATCGATTGAAAAGTAGTCAATAAATGCATGATTGGTTTATGTTGAGAGAGTCCAAAATCCAGTTGAAACCAACTCATCAAGAGACCACATTTTATGTCCCAGAGAGTGTATTGAAAATAATAAAACCTTTAAACCAAACGCACTTCAATCAAGTCTTTGGAAGCATTAAGAAATTTCTTATAAAGCTGATTACAGCTAAAATATAGTTTACTAGCTCCAAGAAAACTTAAATCCACTAACAAAATACAGAATTATTTCTAATGGCGTGTTTGGTAAATTTAATAAACTATAACGGTTAGGTATAAGATAGATTTTCTTAAAGCCATAAGTTAGCTGCTCCTCTATAAGTTAGTTGTTCGCAGATAAACTTTTAACTTATGAGTGTTTGATACTATGCAGCAGAGACACTCAACACTTGATACAACATGAAGATACGTATAATCTCTAAAATATAAGATACAAATCTATATATTATATAATTATAAATTATATAAATTGATAATAAAAATTTATGTGTACAAGTATGTTTTCGATTTTTTTGTTAACAGAAAAATGTTTTTCACAACTGGTTCAAAAGGATTTGTTCCTTATTTTTATAATCATAATAAAAATTTATACAATAAGTCTGAGCTTTTAGAACATTAATGTATTTCTTCTTTTTAAATTTGTGTTAGAATCGTGTTAGAATTGTCAAAAATCTAACAAATATTTTTTGAACTTGACACTCTACCGATACATGTCCTACGAGTGTCAGTGTTCGATACGTGTCTCTAACACAGACATGTCATTTAAAAGGAGTGTATGAGTCCCGTAACTAGCTAGGTACTAACTTATAAGTTTGTTTTAACACAAAAGTGATTGGTAAGTATTTTAAAATAGCTTATTTTAGAAGTTTCTACTTATAAGCTATAAGTTAATTAGGCCACTTTTTAACTTGTAACTTATTTTTATTTTATTTCACTATTATTTCTTATATTTTAATATATTTTTATTAATTTTAATTTTGTTTATCTATTTATACTTATTTTAATCTTATAGACAGAATTAACTATTGTTGCATATTTATAGTATTCGTTATGATGTTACGTGGAAATGACCCACAATAAAAATCGTAAAAAATGAAATTCAATGTATTAGTAATTTAAATTAAGATTTTTTTAAATTAAATTTAATTAATACTTGATAGATCAACTTATTTAAATAAAATAACCTTTTCCAGATAAAAAAAAAATATGCAACTTTTAAAATTAAATAAAAGTACTATAAAGTTTAATACAAAATTAATTATTTTTTAAATAATTATAATTATATTATTTTATATAATTTTACATTTATCAACTATTTTGTTAGTTAGTTTACTAAACATTAAAATAATTTATCATCTCTAAATTTATAAGATAGGAGTTTATCACCTAGAAACTAATTTATCTAAATTATGGGCTAGTTTTGGCAAAAAGATGAATAAAGTAGTTAAATTAGTTTGTAACAAGGTTGAAGTTTCTAAAACAATTTCATTATTATTTTATGAAATATTTAGGGTTTAAAGCAGTAGCATCTTGATAGTGGATCTAAAGTTTGAAATTGCAGTGTGTCAACTCATGAGGTGTTGAGAAAAGAGGCAGAAGCATTTGAATTCCATGGAAATGTAGTCTGAATGTGAGAGCAGAGAGTTATATAGAAGCGCATATGCCCCAACCCAACACTTCCATATAAACTTCGTGACTGGTTTGATGAGAGATGGTGATTGCTGACAAAACACCATTAATTGGAGAGTTGAGAGTGAGGCCCCCTCCATTTTCAAAGCAATTATATCATTTCATGTGTCTCTTGCTTTGCATTTAAACAATCACACACACTCACACTCACTTGGCTTTGGCTAATGTCACCACCACCTCACCCCTCTTCTTCCTTTTCCCCATCACTTTTTTCTCCTTCTCTCTATCTCCACAACTCATCACTCTTTTCTCCTCCCCCTTCCTCATCATCCTCTTCACCATGAAGATCTCTCTTTCTTCACTCACCATCATCACCATCATCATCTTCTTCTTCTTCTTCATCATCTTCTTTACCACCCTACCACCTCAAACTTCCTCAACAAACAACCACTACTGTGATTCTTTCCCCCACACCAGACCACGTTCTTTGTGCATTGGCCTTCAAAGAATGCACCACCCCAACTCACCTCCACTCCCCCCCCTTCTTGATCCAAGGTTCTCCTCAGAGAAGAGGCGAGTTCCCACAGGCCCCAACCCTCTTCACAACTAATTCAACAGTTTCCAAACCCAGTTCACCCCTACTACTACTACCACATACCACTACAACATATACAGTAAGGTGTCTTTAATTAATTTCCACGTACCATTTCAATTTGACCCCACCCTTTTAACATACACAAACCAAACCCCATTTCCTTCTTTACTCACTTTTTCTTACCATCATCACCACCTTTCTTCATATTATTCTCATGGCTCAATAGTACTATACTATCTATAAACTTGCTCAGCACCCATCAACGCAAGAAGAATGATTCCTCATCAATCTTGCAAAATGGCTCTCCTTCAGCTTATATTCCTCCATTTCTTTAGTTCTTGACATGTTCAATCTTTTTCTCATTTTCAGCTTTTCCTTTGCTTCAGTTTTATGTACAACCAAACGAGTATATCATCATAGTGTGGTGAATTAGCCGAGACACGATCAAGAGAATCCAAGAGATTTTTATCGCCTGTAATGTTATGTACGGTTGGAACAAGATAAGTCCAGAAAAATATAGCCTTGGTTAGTGATATAAAAAAATAAGGAGTATGTGTATGGTATAAAGTTAGAGTCTGGCGTTGATGAGTGTTAGTTTGGTGGTGGCCTCTGGTGTGGGGCAATGGAGTCCCATTTCCATGTTTGTTTTTGGCTTTTGGATCTTGCAAGTTGGAGGTGACGAAAGTGGTAGAGTACACGGACAGAGCGTGTGAGAGTTCTGAAGAAAGAAGAGATGAATCTGAAAACAAGCATGGAAATGGTAAGAGAATATGGTTGGGAGCTGAATTGAGTTGGACCCCACGAGTTTGATTAATGTGGAGCCACCGAAAGTGAAGGGTGCATCCATTTATGACTTCTGCTCCAGTTCTTGAGGTCAGAACACGCTCATTCTTCGGCCCTTCTCAGTCAACCACATTCTTTTTTCCTTTCATTTTAATATTTATAAATTATATCCTCATCTTTAGTTTGCAGTTCCTCTTTCAATTCAATTCAATTAATGAGAATCAATATATATATGGAACTCATACTGTTTTGCTTTTATTCTTGTTTCCTTTTTCCAGAACTATTAGTTCCTCATCATTATCAACGCTTTCTTCTATATTCCAAGACTAAATTATTCATTTAATTCCTTTTTTATAGTCATTTTTATCACATATTTAATATAGTTTTAATATTGACAATATTAGATATAAAAATACAAATCATCTTATAACCGATGTAACTAATTTTATTAGAATAACCATTTCATAAGTTTTACTACTATATAAGCATAATTTACTTTTATAAGATGTATTCAGTAAGATGAAATTTGTTTTTGATATTTTTTTATAAATTTATTTTAGTAAGGTGAAGTGTACACCTATGTGTATATATTATAGTTTTATATTTTTTTAATGAGGTGTAACTTTTAACACTTTTAACGTATTTTCTTATTTCAGAGCTTTTAAATTAAACAAAACAAATTTAATGTATGAAATGAAATGGTTGTGTGTTGTTAAAGTATGTAAGTTTTCAAGTTGTTTGAATGAAAAGAGAAAACAAAAAAAGACGAGAGTAGGAGAAAAGTAAATTTTGAATATCCATATAAAAAGTAGGTGAAAAATTAATGGTATAATTTATTTTCACCTTACTAAAAATGAAGGGATCAAATGGACCCTACATATGATGAGAAAGTTAAATAGATGAATTAATACAAATTAAAACCAAGTGAAATATTTTTAACACATTGAGCTTTCTGAAAGACAGAAAACTTTCATTTAAGTCTCATACTAATTAGTTTTCCTTTCTTGCATTTTGTGTATCCAAGGAAACTAGCAAAAAGATTTAGTATGTTTTCCTTTATTTCCTCTTCATCAAATTTCTCATCTTTGTTTTATATATTGAAACAGTTATTATTATTATTTTACAATAACAAAAGACTTGATTCCTCCCTCCTATTTAAATACATAACTTCAACTTGTTAATTTATTCCAAAAATGCTAACAAAGGACATTATAATTCGGTTTGCATAATTTTATTAATAAACATTTACAATAAAAAGCTAATTAATCAGAATTTTGACATAAAATTATATATCCATCACAACTTTTCATAAATTTACCAAATCGACTTCACAAACTTAGACATTTTTATAGTAAAAAAACCTCTCACACCTTACAAATTAAATTTATATAAACTAGATGTAAAAAACCTTGGAACAATCTTGTGATCTCGATTGGTGTGAAACTGAAATTAATATATATGGTGGAAAAGTTGTGCTCGTGTGTGCATGCATTCAATAGGATTAACTTTCGGCAAGCATTGGAAAATGCATTTATTTGTTCTATGATATCCATATGATAAATCACTTCACTTTTTTTTGTTGTGAAAAAATTCATCTTCATTTTAAAGGATTAAAAGGAGTTCGTAATTTAATTTCTGTAAATTTTATTGTGCTACATTATTTAAAAAAATTTATTATAACTTAATTTTTTTTATAAAATTTAACTTTAATAAATATTTTTGTGCAAACTTTTTTAGAGAAAAATTGTTTTAAATTTAATTTTTTATTTTATTTATGATTAAGATACTTGAGTCTTAAGTTTTATATGGATCTTTCAATACTCAAATCTTAATTTTATAACATTGAATATGATAATTTTAAATAAACCAACGTGATAAATAGTCCATTGAGTACCAAATACAAATTTTAAATATTTAACTGTTAAAGAAAAATCACATTTTTATGAAATTGTGTTCTAAAAAACTTAACATAAAAAAGATATGTAAAGTGTAACCCTTTCTGTCTTCGGTGTATACACGTGACTACAATTTAAAATAGAATAATATTATAACTTTTATATGTTTTTTTTATAAAATGCATATTTATCACTTACAGATTTATTCTTTTGTTATTTATATACAGTTCTTTATTTTTACAGTTTTCTAAATATTATTAACAAATATTATTTATCCCATTTTTTTTAATAATACATACAAGCACACTTTTTTAGAGTATCATCTATGGATAAAAATCATATTAAAAGGTAATTTTTTATAAATAATCTGAAAGGTTTTATAATATAATATGCTATTTAAATGAAAAAATCAAAATAAATTAAAATTTAAGATTTTATGAAATTAATTTAATTATATTAGATATTTTCAAATTATATATTATATAAATTCAAATATTTCCCTAATTTCTTAAATCTATAAACTATAAGAAAATCATTAAATAACAACTAAATTTAAAAATAAAAAAATAATTAATCACTATTGACTAAATTATATGTTATTTTAAAGATTAAAAAATTATTGGTATCTAAATGATTTCTATAATTAATAAAAATTTATAAAATGATTTTTAAATTAGTATCTAAATTAGATACCAATATTTTATCTACTAATATTTTAGATTCTAAATTAGTTTATAAAAGATTATTTTAGAATATAAAGTAGTTAGTAGTTAAAACCTTAGTAATTAATGGTCAGATAACAATTTAAAAACTATTTTTTAAATTTTTATTAATAATCACTACAAGAAAAAATCGGTTTAACAAATTTATTTTTACATTATTCAGGGTTAAAACCTCTATTAAGTCATTTATTCAGGGTTGCAGTTTTCCCCACTAAATCATCCCTGGAAAAGGATTTTTTTAAACCTCATAACAAGTCTTTCAAAATCCCTGTTAAATACTATGTGTTTAATGAGTTTTAAAACCTCTGTAAAATATCATGGGTGTAAAAACCTCTGTAAAATATCATAGGTTTCAAAACCTCTATTAAATACCATGAGTTTCAAAAATTCCGTAAAATGACTTGTCGTCTGAAATAACCTTCACTCCCATTTTCTACCATCTCTAACGATTCTCTTGACTTATCTCTTCCACCATAGACACACTACTCTCCGACACAGAGTCAATGGTTGTCGACAACAGTCCTAGAAAGAAATCGGGTCTATTATATATATAAGGAGAAGAAATATTAAATTAGGCATTATCATTGTTTCTTCCATCACCTTACTGCCCCAACTCGGGTCACAAGTCACCGTTACCTAGCTCGGCTCGACAACAACTAGTGTTTGTCACTGTTTTATATATCATAAATAATTGCATTATCTGTCACATGTGGGCTTCGAAGTCATGTGTTATTGGCTTCGAGGGCTTCAAAGATTGCAAGAACATATTGCGAGGAGAAATTAACTTTATCACTTCTCACTTTTACAGTGAATTAATTATTGGATGCATTTTAAAATAAAGGCCTTAATTTAAAATATTTCAAAATTACAAGAATTAAATATTAACAATTATAACTAAAACTAAAATTGCACATAAAATATACGTACATCAAAAAGCTAAAACAAAACAAGTCAGGTTTTTTGAAGAATAAGCTCGTAACAAAAAAACTAGGAATTATATAAACCAACTACTAGCAAATATGGTTGAAATACTTATTATCCCTTATTAGTTGTTGAAATTCTTATTATCCAAGGTTATTTTGGTGAGTTTTTAAAATAATTTTTTCAAACTTTAGAAAACTTATTTGTAAATTTTATAGAATTTAATTATAAAATATATCAAAATATATATCTTTTAATTATTTATTTATAAATAGATTTAATTATATTTATTTATTTAATTTTGAAAAATCTAAAACACTTTATTGAGGTTTTACAATAAATCTTTGAAATTTAACAAATGTTAAAAAAAACCTCCATTATTTTGCTGAGGATTTAGAATAAACTTTTGTAATTTAAAGAAGGTTAAAAAAACTCAATTATTTTATTGAAATTTTAAAATAAACTTTTAAAATTTAATAAAGGTTGAAAAAAACCTTTATTATTTTATTAAGATTTTAAAATAAATCTTTGAATTTTAGCGAAGGTTAAACAAACTTTCATTATTTTGTTGAAATTTTAAAATAAACCTTTAAAATTGAAAAAAGTTAAAAAATATTCGTTAATTAAATAAATTTTTATGATTATATTAATCTCAATATTTTAATTAAATAAATTTTTGGAATTTATTAAATATTTTTTAGTTTATAAATAATCTTTAATTTCGTTTAATTAATATAATAAATAATTATTTTAATTTTTAAAATTAAGTTTTATTTAATATTTTTTTAAGTAATATATATTTTTTTTATATTCTATCTCCGCCTCAACTTGGTCCAAACATTTTAAACTCAATTTTAATCAAAATATTGGGTTCAACAAAGGTCAAGACTTCATATGCATAATATTGTTTTTCATCTCATATCGACAAAGATATTTTTTAGGTTAAAATTTATTACAATTGTTTTTTGGTTACTATCACCATGGTTTTATTATTTACATATTACCTTATGTTATTTTTCAATTAGCATTAATTAGGTTTCGTGCCAAGATCAATAGTATTTCTTTTTGGATGTTAAATACAATTTTTCTGTTTCGTACTATTGTTTCAAGTTAATATCAGTTCAAAGTTGTTCTCAACCAGCATCGATAAAACGTAAGTCAGAATTATTTTTTAACTAAAATGAATCAAAATTTTCTGGACCAACCTTGACAAAATTATTTTTCGATTAATGCTAGTTAGAATTGTTTATCGATACTAAGATGAAACTATTTTTTTTTTTATGCAAGTCAATTTTTTAGTCAAATATACTTTTTTTTAAAAATTGTAGAGACTATTAATTTACCATTTTAGATCAGAGTTATTTCTCTATTAATGTTTATGAGAATTTTCTCAACCAACCAAAGAATGTAGAATTATTTCTTGATAAATGTTAACCATATTTTTTTTTTATTGAAGTTTATAGTGGGCTATTTTTGTTGGTGTTGACAAACTTTAGGTGTAAATTTTTGTAATATAGATGGCATTGAAATACTCTATAAAAAATTATTAAATCTGAATGGCCTTATTAAATATAATGAAAAATTTAACAATTTAAATTCAATATATATAAATTTCACAGAAATTGTATAATTAAAGGCAAAAGGTTAAAATATTACACATGTACTTATTATAGAATTTATAAAGACCCATTGAGTCTCTCGCCATACATAGACCCTATGTTAGAACAAAGTTATTCATACCTTATTTCTTTGGAACTTCCACATGATGCATTAAATGTTTAAAGCCATGCAATTAATTTAAAGAAAAAAAAAACTAAACTTTATATATATATATATATATATATATATATATATAACTTGAACTTTTACAAGTTTCATGGGAGAAATATTAAGAAAATGTGGTCTAGAAGAGCAAGTAAGATCCCATGCTTAATGTTAAGTTTCCGAAGAAGAAAAGAATACCTGTCTTCCACCACAAGTGACTTCATTGAGTTCCAAACCAGACAACACATGCAAAGTATATTTAACCTTGCTTGCCCTCCAACCCCAAATCACAGACCTGACCATAATCTACAACAAAAAGGTTCTCCTTAATTTTCTAGGTTTTTATTCGCTTTCGGATAAACTAGTTTTTTACAAAAGCACTTCCAATAAAAGGGAAGTAAGAGGCCTGAAAAATTCTTCCTAAAGAATGGAAACTTTGATGAAGCAAATAAGGTTAGCATTCTTGCTTTTTACCTGCAGAAATGTAGGATGATAACATGTGTATCATTTATTGTAATTTCCACATCTCTCATAATTTGGGTGGACGAATCATGTTACTTCTGTTTCCATAAACAACAGTTAACTACCATGCAGTTGTGCTGAAAAGGTAGAGTTATTAATGCTACCAAGGCTGGTATATGCAACATTTGAACATCAATCATTTTGTGAACATACATAAAATCATATTAATTAATTTCTATTCTACACAATCTTTTTCACATACTATAGATCTTTTAACTAAGCATATCCATATGCATATAACAAAAACTGCTGCATAAAGTTTTGTTCCATGAATATTGTGTATGTGCTGAAAACTTTTTGCTAGAGTGAAATTAACTGGTGCAGAGGAGGAGAATAAAGCTGATCTGGGTGGCAGCAGGGATCAGAAAGTTACAACACAGAAAACCCCATCCTTCAAAGGTGATGTAATTTTTCCCATGCAGGCTTTATTAATAATAGTGATAATATGTATTTAACGGGGGGAAAACAAAGGAATATTGAGCTGAGAATTTGGGATGAAGAAAAAATTAGAGTTTTGACATGCATGTTTTGTCTATCTTCAGAAAAATTATGTAATTTTTTGTCATGATGTCTTTTACGAAAAAATCATGATAATATATTGTAAAATTAGTTAATCTTAAAAATTAATAAACTTATGATAAATATGAATTTGCATTCATGATAACTTTTTTCGTATAAGAAGTTCCCTCCAAAGTGAGATGTTAACAGGTAACGAAGCTGTTCATTTTCCTTCTACTTCTTTTGGCTGATAAATGAATTAGCCAATATATTATTAGTTAACAAACTCAAGTGAAGATTTTGCACAGATAAGAAAAAGGTTCAGAATTGGTTCGAGAGACAATTTTCAAGAAACATGAGTCATGATTATGACACAGAAATGGAGCATGCCGCAGCAGTAGCTGCTGCTGCATTCGCAATTTTTTCACAAGAGGTTTCACTAATTCCACAACAAAAGAAAATGAGGGAGACACCTTTGAGCAGGGGCAAAAGCAAGGTGGATGATACAAAACCTTCATTTTCTCAGTTTGGTGAAACATCCACACAGTTCTCAGGTAGATACAGTACTTAAAAACTATTACTCATTTTGAAACGGGAATATATAATAATCTACACTCTTTTGGACAAAAGTTATGCACGAATCCTTATCTAAACCCCCAATTCACCAAATTAAAAATGTTACAGTGGATCTAAGGCCTGAAAAAGGCATGACCCCTGCATCATCAATGAGAAGGAGTTCAACTCTTGGTGAAAAGATAAGGAGTAACACTGATGGTAAAAAACCTGAAATCCAATCCCCAAAAAGGGCTCCAACTTTTGGAAATGAGCACTTGGTGAACACAGGTGAAATAAAACCTGAGTCCCCACATCCAAAAATTCCTCCACTAGTTCAAAAGCCGGAGCCTTTAATGCCGCCGCCGCCGCCACCACCACCAATCAGGCAGACTTCGGCAAGAGCAGGCAGCAATGAAACAAAAGCAAATGCTTGGGAGAGGGAGGAGCTTGAAAAGATCAAAGAAAGGTATATACTTGTCACACTATAGGATGAACATGATTTGGACCTTATTTTTTTAAAATTAGAATGATGTTTTTTAACATTATATAACTTTTACATAAAATTAAAAACTTTATGTTATTTTAGTTTTTAAAAGCTTCATGATTTGTGGATTGATGCATTGCATAATTATCAGGTACGAGAAGTTGTTGGAAACAATTGGGTCATGGGAAAAGAGGAAGAAGGCGAAATCCGTACGCAAGTTAAATAAGCTTCAGGTGAGGTTTCTGGCTTAATCATCTTAATACATGCATGCTAATTGAAAATTGTGTTATACATTGAAGCGATGATTATAAAGTATTTGAATTAAATTAGAATGATTGGATTTGCATGCAGCATGGTGACAATGAGAGGAAAAGGGCAAAAGCATTGAAGAAATATGAAGAGAAGATGAACTATGTAAATCTGATTGTAGGGGGGGCTAAAGCCCAAGCAGAGGAAAGGCGAAGGAATGAAGTGCTCAAAGCAAAAGAGAAGGCAAACATAATTAGAACAACTGGCAAGATTCCAGGGCCATGTTCCTGCTTCTAACAAAACCAATTATACTTGTGTATATATATCACATAACATCACTGAGTTTGGGTTTAACAAAAAATATTATGTAATTATTTGTTACACATTTCTGTGATTTCTAACTGTATAACTCTTCTGTAGTGGATAATTTTCCATACTACATAAAAGGGGAAAAGATTATGTAAAACAGAACACACTTGGGCTAGTTTTGGTGTAAATTAGTTCCAGTTTCCTTGCTTGCTTTCAGAGTTAAATTGCCATACTTTCTTTCTTTTGGGAATCCTCTACATAGAAAACAAAAGAGTTAGAAGTATCTGCAAGAATAAGTTTCTAAACAAATTAATTGTTTAAAATACATAATATCATAAATTCTAAAATTAGGATAATCATTTGTATATCAAAGTTTGGTGCTGATGTTACGTTGAAAAGGGGCTAACCAGAATTGAAAAGGAGAAAAAAACGGTTGGTCAGTATAACTTAATTCAATCTTAGATTGAGGAAGTTGTTGTTTGCTACCATTGGAGATTGTTGGTTTGGGTGAAGAATATTGTAAAGAGAAAAATAAAAAGTGAGAAGAGAAAAGATCATCACTATAGGAAACATCTTTTAACAGTGGTGACCAATCACACTTTGATTGAGACCACCTTAAGATGATAGAGACACTCAGAGGAAGTAAGGGGAAGAAGAGTCTTAAGAGATGAAAAGAAGAAGAAAAATATATTTCTTTGACCATTACCATCTTGCATAGAGATGCATTGGTCTCATGCTTAACGAGGAGTGTTCATAAAATCAAGAATCTTAACAAACAAGGAAGAATGTGAGTTTTTGTGGTTACATAATAATTGACTCAAGCTGTTAAGGTTAGTGAATTGATCTAATTAGAATAATAAAACTATTGGATATACATTATGTTAACGTTTCTTTAAAATTATACAAATTTCTTAAATGTTTTATCTTTTATTCCAAATAAATATATTATCCAATTATGAAAAAAAAATCAAATTTAAATATATTGTTTTTTTGGGTGACTTTTAAAAATTAGAAGAAGTATTATTATCATTTTATTTAAAACTTAAAAAGTTGGGATGTATATTTAAAATTAAAAAGAATGTCAGTATCATTTAATATTTATATTTAATATAATTATCATAATCATAAAAGAGATAAGTGTAATTACCTCTTCACCACAAGAAATTTGTTAATACACACACAAAAAGAACTTTTCTTTAATCACTCGCTTATTAATTAGAGACTAGCAACATAACATAAGTTGTAATTAATTAACTACAATGTATGTATTCTACTCAAGGTTATCACAGTCTACTCAAGTGATGGAACTTTGTATACTTTACTCACAAACCCAATCCGACTTGTAAACTTTGTCATATAAAATTTAATAAAAAAAATATTTATGATATCAATTCATAATATTCAAATAAACAAGTTCATATACTAACAAAAATATTAATTTCATACTTATATTTAATATTTGTTTTATTTTCTGCATAATTTTTACTTTTAAGTGGTAGTAGAAATGTTGAAGATATACACCATTATCAGAATTTTTGAACACTTTGAAACATCTTAAGTACTGAAATGAAACATCAAATAATAAAAATATAATTTAATCCTAAATTCCCAATCTTAGTTTAGTCTTAAATAAAAAAAATAACCCCAATCTAACTTAAAAATAATTTTTATAATCCATTAATCTCCAATCATCATCTCGCAACCTAACTAAACTAAACATTTCCTATTACCCGTAATTATACATTTTCCCCAATCCCAGGAAAACCACAGCCGCAACATTGTGAACTAGAGAACTAGAGGAGACCACGATTTATATAATTATTATAATCGATTATATATATAAATTTTATAATATAGCTAATTATAATAATAAAATAAATAATAATATTAGAAATATATTTATAATAATAATAATATTTAAAATTAATTTATAAAATTACAAACTTAATAATAATAATAATAATTAAAATATAAATAAAGAATATAAATAAAAAATTAATAATAATTGATTAAATTTATTAAATAATAGTATTTTATTTTAATTTTATTTGTATCCAATATTTAATAATATTAATAATAAAATAAAGAATAATAATTAATAAAAATAAAAATACTTATGTATAAAAATAAATAAATTTGTATAATAATAATTATATTATGATTATAAAAATAAAGATATAATTAAATAAATTAATTTTTTATTATTCAAATCTTTTTAAAGATAAAAATAAATTTGTAAAATTATATTTTACACTTTTAAAAAATTAAAAATTCTCCACAATCATCACATCATCATACATTTTAATAAAAAATTTATCAAAACTTCACTCTAACATATCACAATCCAAACAACTTCTTTTTTTAACATTTACAAAGGTATTCAGACAAGGAAGGCTCTTAAGCATGCAGACTTATTCTCTTTTCTTACGTGAATAAGATACTACTAAAATTCACTTTCTCATCCAAACAAATCACAAATGTCACAAGTTAATTATTTTTTAATTATAAATATTTATTTATGAATTACATTAAACAATTGGTATATACATATTTTTAAATTTATACATTAATTGTTTTATATAATTAGTGTATAATCATTTTTAAATTTATAAAATAAATATTTTTTAAAATATATTTATTTATGAATTAAATAAAATAATTTGAGAAAACTGTCCTTGATAACAATAGTAGCAACGTTTTTATTAAATATAATTAGTTTATTCAATGTAGTAACATTCATATTAAATATTTCAATTCTCTTTTGTTTTATTTTTATTTAGTTACATATACTTAAAAATAATCTAATTCTTGTATTTAATATTAGTTTAAATTTTCATAGAAATAGAAAAACAAAAGTAATAAAAATATTTTATTACTTATTACAAAAACAAAGCAATTGGAATAGGACTCTTGCACTCATGATTGAAAGAAGAAGAACTAAAAGAAGTATTCGCGGAGATAGAAAAAGAAGAGGTGAGAAAAAAGAAAAAAAAGTTTAATATAAATATAAGAAAGAAGTATTTTAATATATAATTCACCAACTTATTACAAATACCAATGGGAAAGTGATTTCTAAATTTATATATATATATATATATATATATATATATATATATATATATATATATATATATATATATATATAAAAAAAAAAAAAAATATA